>OGRU01001003.1_pt1 | contig 23362 bp, 22 predicted proteins | sample 1553541 | NCBI WGS metagenome assembly OGRU01 (sample SAMEA2580068, study PRJEB22360) | human gut metagenome | biome: human gut; feature: human-associated habitat; material: faeces | place: Denmark | collected 2008/2010
AATATTGTACATTCTTAAATGATCAAAACTGTACATTTTTAAGTTGACATTTATATTTAACTGCATTTTTTTCTGAAATACCACCAATCAACTTATTGTTGATTGAATAGTAATACGCTTCCATAGCAAGTTCATGATTCTTCATCTTTTTAATTTTCTCTTGATCATACATAACAGGTTCCCTTTCATTTAGTCAGTAATTCCCCAAACATTTATTATCAATAATATTATTAACACAATTGATTCGAAGAATATATAGCGAGTTGCACAATTAAAAAAATATGATATATTAATTAGGACGAAGGTGACGCAAGAGGCGCACGCCCAGCTTCTGTACGCAGAGGCTGGTTTTTTTATTTTCAGATTCTCAAAATCAAAAATCGAGGTATAACCTGCATATATGCACATCATACCTCGCTAAAAGCTTCATAGCTTTTGTTCCTAATGTTAGTTTACACTTCAATTCAATAAACAGTCAATCCTTAAAAGAAACATCTTACTCAATATCATCATGATCCGATCTTAAAGTAGTCTTAGATGCACGAATATATACAAAATAGTAGAGAATTACCAATATACCTGTTAATGCGGTTTCCTCCAAATTATGCTGCAAAGAAGACTGTACCGTTTGAATCAGGAGTGCCAATGTAATTAAGCCAAGAGAAACTCTTTGTAGCTTCCTTATTTTGGAGAATGTACAAGGAACTCCAACACTCACTAATAGCACCAGTATAATACGAATCAAATTAACTTTTACACCTCATTCTACCAATCAAGTATACTAAATTACAAAGAACTATTCACTCAAATTAAGCTTTAGTCTCCTTTTCATTTGCATACCAACTAACATAAAAGTTAAGCCTAAAATTACATCTAAACTTTCCATCGTAGCAAAGCCACCCAATCCGTTTAGCAGAGCCATGTAATCCATTACTAAGAGCCACTAAATCCACAAAGATAACCATTTCAACTTATAAATACAAACTTCATCGTTTATTTAAAAAAAAGGTGAACCCTATCGATTGATTATGATAGTGATCCATCAGTTTGTAGCCTCTAGCTACCTTAGTCATTAGTAATATATCACGCTTTTTAGATAAAGCATGAAATATTCCAGTGATTACGCATGGAATTTTCTTAACTAGATTGCTTTGTAACATCATTATCTCTTTGTTTATTAGAAACATTGATTTCTCCTAACTTTAAGCGAAATCTTTCTTACATATTTTATTTGAAGAATAATATTATGCTATCCTATTAGGATAAAAAAAGATATTATTGTTTCAACTACTTTGATTCAAAACATTATTCTGAATTTGCAAGTCTAAAAAAAGTCAAAAGACGTACATAATAAAATTATACGCCTTAAGGAACTCTTTCTACTCTAGCAGATGAGCTGTTTAAATTTATTTGAATTATAGGTTCTGCACTGTTTCTTAGGAATAAAACCTATAAATAAATATATATTTAAAAGTTGTTATTTCAGACCTATATAATTTTTCATTCTTTGGTCTGATGAAAATAATTGAATCAAATCATCTATACTTTTCTTATATAAAGCTAAAAACTTATTAACTTCATCCTCCGTTAAATCTCCAACACATCGAATCATTCTTTTTAGTTCTTTATCCGAAGAGTGTTTGCAACGATAGATACTACTAATTACTGCTCTTAAATCTGCACTTTTTTCACTCTTTTCAAATTCTTCTAAAAATTCGTATATTTCTCCATGATAAGAATAATTTCCTGTATCAACTATATCCAAGAGTGAACTCTTACGAATTAAACAAGGATAGCAATATCCGCAATTAACAGGATATTCTTTGGATCCATTTTTATTATATCTAGCCAAGCAAGGGTGCGAACAAGAGATCGTATCTTTATAACATTTTTTAAATGCAGCAGTATTCATTACTTGTTGCACAATTTCTCTTTTAGTATTATACGCAAAGAAATTTATAATGTTATTTTTGATACCAACCTCTTTTAGAATAACATTTAACTGTTTTAAAAAATATGGATGTGTTGTACGTGTACTACATGTTCCTTTTCTACTACCTGTTAAAGGAAGATTTAAACCGATAAATCCATTTTCCGGAATATAAACAGGAATATCCTCTCCTAAAATACCAGCTACACTTAATGCGGCACATAAAAATAATAACGATCTACCCCTAGATGTATTTTCACTTCCTTTTAGTTCACCTTCTGTCTTACTCAAAGGTGCTCTAGAGTTTGCAGTAAAACTAACGAATCTGACAGTTTGTCCTGGATAATTACTTTGAAACGTATCTGCGAATACATTTTGTTTCTTCGCCAATTTAGGATATTCATTATGTCCAATCAGGCATGGAGAAGCACCTTCTTCCAATAATTTAATGGCACCACAAAAAGAATCTAAGCCTCCAGAGAACAAGCATACGCAATCACAATCTTGAGCATTAAGATGAATTCTGTTTGAGTGTTTTCTGTAACTATAGACTATTTGAGATTTTCTAAAATGTATATGCCAATGATCTCCTGTTAGAAAACAAAGTGCTTTTTCCCATTGATGTTCCATAGGTTTCCATTTTTCATATTCCAGTACCGGAATGGAAACACTCATATCTCTAGTCCAACAATCTTTAAATCTTCTTCTAGATATTCTCTTATCAAGCGCGAAAATACTTAAACCTATTATAAACAAGTCTTCATATATAGCAGAAATAGATAATCTATCCATTCTATACCAACAGTTTGTTATATTAGTGAATATAGTACTATATTTTTTTCGATTAATTGAAAATACATATGCATTTTGCCATTCATCAAAAGGCTGTTTTTCATTTTCCTTATCAATCCAAAATTTCATCACTAATCCTCCCCATAAAACTTTTCGAAAATAGAATACGCATTGATTAATGCATCCTCCACAACAATTGAAGCACTCAAATCAGTGAAATCCACTTTATTTAAATCATCAAGCTTCAATTCACAATCAATCACATTTTCAATATAACCATGCATTTCTTCCAAAATTTCATCTTTTTGCGTTGATGTTTTACCTCTAGATATTTTTTCTTCATATCTATGATCAAAGTTTGACTTTATAAATTCTTTCAACATTTCTTTGAGAAGCGCATCTACTGAAATACTTTTGATTTCAGAAATATCCTCAATTTCAAAATTAGATAGAGCCTGTGACAATGCATCAGCAGCCATACTATCTTCTGCAGTTGAGCCATAATTTGTAAACTCACGAACTAATTCCGACCAAACTATAACAGCGGGCTTTCCAATTAAATCTTCACGTTTATAATAAGCTAATGCATAATTCACTCCGCTAGAAACAGCCTTTTGTATAAATCCAAAAGTTTTTGTTGCTGCAATTTGAAAAGTACCACCCGTAATCATATCTTTTTTCATCGCAGTAGCATATTTACTAGCCGCTTTTTCTTTAGTATACAAATCCCTTTTCTTAATGTATGATGTTACAGCTCTTTTTGCGGCTGTCCATTGCGGTGTCGTTGGCGGTACATATCCTTTCGATGTTCCCATATTCTATCCTACCTTTTTTATTTCTTTAAGTTTATCTTCTGATAAAGTTCCTTTTTCAACCATTTTATTAAGCATTTCATCTAAACCATTTGGATCTATTTTAAACATCATCTTTAAGCTCGGTATATCACTAATACCTACTTTTTTACTAGATGCAGGCAATGCATCAATAATTTTATTCCTATATGCATCAAAATTAATAAATAGTTCTCTATAAACATAAGATTTTATTTCTCCATGTTCAATTTTAGGAATAATTACTTTAAATACATCTGAAACTTCATCTCCATTTAACTTTTTCATATCCTCTATAATTGCAGCGATACGACTTGTATTAGAATTACCAATTTTCTCCAAAATTATTTTAGTTTTGCTGCTAAATTCAGAGTCATCAATTGCTGATCTATTTAAGTTTTCTCTTGTCAAATAAAAATATTTATCTAAGCGATATTTTTCTAAATCAATTGGGTTACATTCTAACCATCTTTTAATTTCTTTATTATTCCAGCCATTTTGCTCAGTATAAGTACCATTTTTAACTTCATTTCGCATTTTTTTAAATTTTGTATTCTCTGTATCAAACGTCTTATTCCAATTATTTAACTCTATAAATAAAGTATTATCTATCTTTTGTAACACTAAAAGCTTCGCCAATATCGCATTATCAAACTCCGTTCCATAATATATTTTTGCCAATTGACATTTTGTTATAAATGTATTCAAAAAGCGTTTTGCCTGTCGAGGATTTCCCTTTAAAGTAGACGCAACGATTCCTCTTATTTCATCAATAATCTGTGCTGTAGTACTAAAAGAAGTTTGATTTCCATTTTTCCAAGTTAATTTCATATTGTTAATTAATGTACTTATTTTATCTAAAGTGATAATATCACCTGAAACAATCAACTTCTCATCAATTATTTTATTTATCAAGGTTTTAAAACTTTCAGTTTCCAAATAATTCTGTGCAACAAGCAATAATAGATAGTTTTGAATATCCTTCGTTGATAATTCGGGAATGTATATTGGCAATTGAATAATCTTTTCAATGTATTCTTTGTCTAATTCAACATCAAATTCATTCATCGGTGGATATTTTTTGCGAATAGAATATTTGATTACATTTTCGTCTGCTGCAATGATGAAAGTCGTTCTCTCGACAGCTAAGAACAGTTTTATTACTTCTAAAATTTCAATTATACGTTCAGGACTACATCTATCCAAATCATCTATCATTATGACTACATTTTCTATGTCATCATTTTTTAATGAATCCGAAAAGTCTTTTCTAAAATTTCTAATACTATTTATAGAATTGCCTTCATCATTGTCTGTAACATAACAGTCGTCTTTAATTGATTGTATTACATTTGCTGTATTTTTAATCGTATTTGCTGTATTTGCTATATCAGAAACTGTGCTTGCTAAAATAGCCATGGGATTTCCAGTAGCTAAACCAGCTACTACAGAAGCTAAGGTTGCAGCTGATTTCGTTCCAAACCTAAACAAATCTACCTTATTTAAAAGCTTTCCAATTTTATTTTTAACCTCTTCTGTTGGAACAACTTCACGTAATTCTTGTAACAAAGCTTCCATGATAGCAGTTTTAGCATCTTCGCACGATTCGAACATCCATGCATTTACATTAACACAAATAATTTTATCTTGTCCCTTTAACTTCTCTTCAATTAAATTTAATAAAGTTGACTTTCCTGCACCCCATAACCCAAAGACTCCAATTGTTAATGGATTGTATTCTGTATTCTTTGCTATATCCGCTATTATTCTTGCATACGGCTCATAGAATAAAATATCGATGTCTGAAGCATTATCTAACCACATTAATAAACAAACCTCCCTATTTCTTTTAATATTAAACTGCTAAATATAATTTTAGTTTTAATCCATTACATATTATTTTCATGAATAAAAAATTTTTTTCTAACCAATATATAGTTTAATACTTTTTACGTATAAATAAAACACTACTTCAAATTCATTTATTAGGTATTTAGTTCAGTATACCGATCTTTTTTTAATATTATTTAGTTTTCAGTAATCACCAGCATATTTATGTAAGATGTAAATTATTTATTTTCTTCTAAGTAAATTTACACATACATTAAAGATGTGAACACAGCTTAATCAAATAATACATGGTGCTTTATCCAATGTTTTATAAAGGAGTTTTTGATTGATTTTTTTCTCTATCAGATTTATTACATATACTTAATTTTTGATATTATAGAAAGCGAGATATAACACACATATGCGCATCATACCTCGCTAAAAGCTATTGCTTTTATCCCTAATATTATTGTGCCTATCCTTCAACCTTCTTAATAGTCAATTATTTAAATTCTTTTAGAGTTTCATCATTACAAAATCTTGATATCCAAATTTTATAAAACTAAAATTCGAATTAAAATATAGCAACAAATGAGCTTCATGTAAGATAAGCAGGAAGCTCATTCTATCAAATTATCAAAATTACTTTTCACATTTATCAAAAAGTATGTTATATCATATAGGACGAAGGTGTCGCAAGAGACACACAACCAGCTACTGTATGCAGTGGCTGGTTTTTTGTATCAACTACGAATATCTTAATATTCGTCTTCTAAATCTCTAACATTCGTTACTTCTAATTTATTTTTGTCTTTCAACAAATTCAGTCCTTGCTCCAAATTTATTGTTGTAGATATTACTTTATGTCGATAAAAAGCTGTGCATCCAAAAAACAATTCGCCTTTCTTGTTTATTCTTAATTTCATTTCATTTCCACATAATTTACATTTCAAATTTTTATATTCAATATTTGATTCTGTCATTTGATTAACTGCTAACAAAACCGCAAGCACCTTATTAGCTCCATTCTCATAGAGAGTTTTAATCGCTTCCTCAATTGTAGATCCTGTTGAATAGACATCATCAATTATGATTATATTTTTTCCTTTAATATCTGATAAAACATTAAATGCTCCTTTCACGTTTTCTTTACGCCTATAAAAATTGCTTCCTTTTTGAGAAAAATTTTTATTGAATTCCAAAACTTGTTGTAGTTTCATCCCATCTTTAGAATTTTTCTCTAATTTTAATCCAACGAATCGATCGTATTTATTTTCTTTAGGTTTTAAAGGAACATAAGTCAAAATATCAAATGATTCATTCCTTCTTAAAGAACAAAGTGCTGCATCAAAAAATAAATCAACAGATTTAGTATAGTTTTCTTTAAAGTTTAAAACCAAACGAGTAAGTGGATCGTTTAGTAAATATTGATGTGTATCAGAATAATATCTTCCACCCATAAAAGCAATAACTTCTCGCTTCGTACCATCATTTAATGATATTTCATATTCACATTTAAGAAATGACATTGTTGGAATTTCTTTTCCGTAAGTTGCATAGACTTCAGCCCCATATCCAGAATATTCTCCTTTAAGGATTTTTGGTAATGAGTTTATTGTACAATCTGTAAAATCTGGTGTATTTCTAAGCAAATCTTTTGCAAGAATACATGTCAAAATTGTTCCAATGTGGTTCTGCATCATTTCTTTCAAAAATAATGGATTGTTACTAATAGAAATAATAGATGTTGAATTATATTTAGAATCTTTCAATATATCTTGCAATAAAGTTGTTGTATCAATATACTCAGTAACTTCTATTTCTTTATCACATGTACTATTATTGTCTTTAACAAAGAACAATTCAACATCTGCTATATATTTATTGTAAGGAAATGACAAATAAGCTTCATCCAATGAATCCACATCTAGTATGATAGCTTTTATATTATCTGGATCAGTCCATTTCCACATTACTCACTTCCTCCATGTCAGTGTTATTAAATAGATTTAAAAGCAATTCGTTTCTGTTTAAAATCTGTAGAACCTCTTTTAATGTTTTAAATGCATGAGCACCTTTACTAACATATTTTTTTGGCCATTGAATTAAAGGATTATCGATAGCAGATTGTGGAATTAAAACATCTCTACCCTGTTTTAATGCATAATCGGCTTGTTTCAATGCACCACTCGATTCTCCTGCTTCCATAATGATAGTTGCTAATGAAATGCCACTCATAACTCCATTACGTGTTGGAAAATTCCATCTATTAATAGCATTACATGGTGGAAATTGAGATACTACCAACCCATTCTTTTCAATTTGAATTTGTAAATCCTTATTCTCTTTAGGATAATACTGGTTGATTGGTGTACCAATGACAGCTATTGTTCTTCCACCATTAGCTAATGCAGCAGTATGAGTCGCTGTATCAATACCTCTTGCAAGTCCAGCATTTACAACGATATTTCTTTTAACAAGAGATTTAACGATACGCTCTGTTTTGTTCATTGATTCTTCACTAGCATTTCTACTACCTACAACACAAACAGATTTTTCTTCTAGCAAGTGAACATTCCCTTTTAAAAACAAATAAGGTGGAGCTTCTTTCGTTGTAGCTAATAGTTTAGAATACGCTTGATCCCCTTTTTTTACTAATATCACATCATTAGTTAAATTAGCAAAACCATCTTTTACCATTCCATAACGAGCGTAAAATTCTTTATCTGTAGTGTTAAGTAATTTTGATAGTATAGGAATATTCTTTTTCAATCCCTCATGAAAATCAAAATTATGAGTTTCTTCAATCTGATGAATAAACTCACAAGTCTTTTTATCATTATTATTAAAATATTGTTGTATCGTATAATACAAAATCGCATCCCTTACGAAAGTGATATTAATATCAAATTTTTCATTTTTAATTCCACTATTATCTTTAACGACATTTGTGATTTTACGTGCATCAAGATCACTCTTTAAAAACAACATGATAGACTTACTAATTTTAATTGGGACAATTCTTTTATCATGTACTAATTGATTTAATCTTTGCGTAGAGATATTTAAATATTCTGCAGCTTCACTAGATGTATAAACATCTTTCATCAATGTTTCTATTTCCTGTCTATTCATCTTTCTCAACTCCTCGTATATACATTCTACACTTGCTCTTGATGATTATCAAGAGTGCTTCGTATACTATATAAAATTTCTATAATGTCTCATAAAACGTAAAAACGCCTAGAGTTTGTCTCTGGGCGTTTGTGTTTCCTATCCTAATTTCTTAAGGATGTTATCTAATTGTGTTTTCGTCATTTCTAGCTTTTCTGTGTAAGATGCTAGTTTTTCTTTTTCTGCGTTGACTTTAGCTTCTGGTGCTTTATTGACGAAGCCAGGATTTTTCAACATGCCTGAACAACGTTTGATTTCGTTTTCTAGGCGTGCAATTTCTTTTTCTAGTTTTCCCTTTTCTTCTTCTAAGTCAATTAATGCATCCATTGCAACTGTTAATACGGCTTTTTCGATTGTACGTGATAGTACGTCTTCTGTATTAAGGTCTTCTTTGACTGTGGCGTGTGCCATGCGTGCTAGGATGGCAGTTGATTCTGTATTTAGTGCTACATAGCCATTGTCATTGTGTAGTGAGATTGTTAAGTCTTCGCTTGGTTTCATTGAGTATTCGACTTTGATTTCACGTACAGTTTGAATGGCACTGATAACTAATGCCATTTCGTCTTTTTCTGCGTCTGTGTATTCGAATTCAACTTTTTCTGGCCATGTTTCTACGTTTAGGCTTTCTTTTTCGTGTGGCAAATTCAAATAGATTTCTTCTGTCACAAATGGCATGAATGGAGATAATACTTTTAGAATTCCCATCATGACTGTGTATAGTACAGCTTTTGTATTGGCTACTAGGCTTTCGTCTTCTGAATATAGTGTGGCTTTTGATAGTTCAATATACCAGCTGCAGAAGTCATCCCATACAAAACTATATAGTTCGTTTCCTACGATGGCTAATTCATATTTGTCCATGTTTGTTGAAACGTGATCTAATACTTCGTTAAAGCGTGCTAAGATCCATTTATCTACGCTATTTGCTTTTGTCATGTCTAGTTCTGGTTTTGTATCACCAATTTGCATTTGAACATAACGAGCTGCGTTCCAGATCTTGTTAATGAAGTTCCAGCTTGCATCCATCTTCGTTTCGTCAAAACGTAAGTCTTGTCCTGGTGTTGAGTTTGTTGTTAAGAAGAAGCGTAGTGCGTCGGCACCTTTTTCTTGAATCACATCCATTGGATCAATACCATTTCCTAATGATTTAGACATTTTGCGTCCTTGTGTATCACGTACAAGTCCGTGGATCAATACATCTTTGAATGGACGGTTCTTCATGCAGTAGCGTGTTTGGAACGCCATACGTGCTACCCAGAAGAAGATAATGTCGTATCCTGTTACTAATACATCATTTGGGAAGTATCTTTCTAAATCGGCTGTATTTTCTGGCCAGCCAAGTGTTGAGAATGGCCATAATGCACTTGAGAACCATGTGTCTAATACGTCTTCGTCTTGAGTCCAGTTTTCAATGTCTTTTGGATCTTCCATTCCCACATAGATTTCACCTGTTTCTTTGTTTGTCCATGCTGGAATTCTGTGTCCCCACCATAACTGACGTGAAATACACCAGTCTTCAATGTTTTCTAGCCATTGTTCAAATGTTTTATTAAAACGTGGTGGTACGAAGTTAATTCTTTGATCTTCGATTTCTTGGTTCTTTAATACTTCTTCAGCCAATGGTTTCATCTTTACAAACCATTGTTTACTTAAGTATGGTTCTACAATAACACCCGTTCTTTCGGAGTGTCCTACTTGGTGTAAGTGTTCTTCAATGTGATCAACAACACCAGCTTCTTTAAAGTCGTTAACTAAAGCTTCACGACATTCAAAACGATCCATACCCGCGTATTTACCACACATGTCATTCATTGTTCCATCTGGATTCATACAAATTGGCATTGGTAAGTTGTATTTTTTAGCTAATGCGAAGTCATTAGGATCATGTGCTGGCGTACATTTCATAACGGCTGTACCAAAACTCATGTCAATATAGTCGTCTGCCATGATTGGAAGTTTGTCTCCGTTGGCAGGGTTAATGGCGTGCATTCCAACGATGTCTTTATATCTTTCATCGTCTGGGTGTACAAAAATTGCTTGGTCGGCAAACATAGTTTCTGGACGTGTTGTCGCAATCACTAATTCTTGTCCTGTTTCTACGACTTTATACTTGAAGTAGTACATGTGTCCCATGATTTCTTTGTGTTCAACTTCAATGTTCGACAATGCAGTTTTAGCTTCTGGGTCCCAGTTAATAATTCTTTCACCTTGATAGATCAATCCATCATTGTATAAATCTACAAAGACTTTACGAACGGCTTGAGACAATCCTTCATCCAATGTAAAGCGTTCACGACTGTAGTCTAAAGATAATCCTAATTTAGCCCATTGGCTACGAATAGTCGAAGCATATTCTTCTTTCCATTCCCAAGCTCTTTCTAAGAATTTTTCACGACCAATGTCATAGCGAGAAATTCCTTCTGATTTTAAACGAGCGTCTACCTTTGCCTGTGTCGCAATACCCGCGTGGTCCATTCCGGCTACCCAACATACATCGTAGCCTTTTAATCTTTTATAACGACATAAAATATCTTGTAGTGTTGTATCCCATGCATGTCCCAAGTGTAACTTTCCTGTTACGTTTGGTGGAGGGATCACAATACAATATGGGCGTTTAGACATGTCGCCCGCTGTGAAATATCCTTTTTCAATCCAATTTTGGTATTTATCATTTTCTACTGCTAAATGATTATACTTTGCTTCCAACGTCATTCACAATCATCCTTTCCATACATATAAAAAAGCACATCCCCATAGGACGTGCTTGACGTGGTACCACCTAATTTTATTCTCATTCACATTAACGCTGTGTCACGAAATTTACTACTCTTAGTTCATAAATTCAACTCAAAGACTACCTTCACTTATCCAACACGCAAACTTTCACCAACCGTTTGCTCTCTATAGAATTGGTATAAACTACTCCTTCTTGTCATCGCTTTGAATTTAGTTTATCAAAGAAAAAGTAAAAACTCAAATCATTTTGAAAAATTAGTTGTTTTATTCTCTACTTTACTATATGATGATTAAAGAAAGCGGTGTAAACATGGATAATCAATTATACAATCAAATTAAAACTGTTCATGAACAATATATTAAAGAACAGAATCGTTTAGAAGACGAAATCGATAGACTAAGACGAGAAATCGTTTGTCTAGATAATGAAGACGAAATTGAGGCGTTAAATAAACTCGTTAAGATCGATGATATTAAGCGTAAGATGGTTGTAGAATTCATTCATAGTTTAGATAAGATTGTGGAGCAATAAATCCACAATCTTTTTTTGTTTGTTAAAACTCACCATTTTTATAAGCTCTGACGATCACATGCGAAGGTTCATAATAAGCACCATTCGTATAATCGTCAATGACTTGACAAATAGCATCATTATAGATTCGTATAAGTCCTTGTATATAATCTTCATTTGGAAGTAAGGTATCCACTATTAATCTTGCGTATACTTTTCCCATATCCAATTCTGTTGGAATGCGAGAACATAATTCACTATTTACATTCTCAACATGAAAACTACCATACTCTAGTTTATATTCATCCATCAAATCATGTACTACCTTATCCGGATTATCACTATGTAAAACATTCGCAACACTAATAAGATGATACAAATGATCGTATCCCAGTTGATTCACAACATATTGATTTCGTTGATGAAGAAACCGAGATGTCTTTTCAATCATAAAACATACATAAAATAAATCATTTTCTGTTACTAGTTCATCAAAGTATTTATTTCTCATAAATTGTAGCTCCTTTGATAGAAAAGACATTTTAAAGCTTCTTCTGTACAAAAAACAATTTGATGCGTAGGATACTTAAATTTAACAAGCTCCCAAAAAGCCGTTCTAGAAATCAAGCCACGCGCAAAATCATCCACATAATTCCAAATCGTATCATCTGCCATAGGACCTTCTACAATATCATACGTATGCGTGATTCCTCTTCTTGACGAAACAACAAAGTCTAGCCATTCATCGCTCATCTGTTCGAAAACCTTACAGTTTAAATCCGAATTTTCACTATACGTATATACATTCACGATATGATTCTTCTTTTTAGTTAATGCCCATCGCATTGCTTGTTTTTCAAAATTTGTACAATAGAATCCATATCCAAAATCTTTATAATACCCATCCGTAATAATCTTTGGTTGATTTACAATTCGATTACTGCCAAAATACACTTCCATCATTTCACCTTCACTCCATCTACTATGATTAGATTAAAAACTAAATTATGTTATTAAATATTTATGAATCACCGTACTAAATTTATTTAACTCACTAATAATTAATTATAGCGAAAGTATGTTTTGCGTATTATCAAATCTATCTATCAAATATAAGCTACACATCCTACAAAAAAACTATATGATAAAATATGCAATTAATTTTTGAGTTACTTTTCTCGTCAACCTTTTTTTGATTTTACCATTTTCAATGAATGAAGTGCAGATAACAAACCTTCATCTTTTGTATATTTTTTTTGTACAAATCTATCTAACACAGCTTTTTCTGTTTCAGGACTCCAATAAATTTTCAACTTGTTTTTAGTTCGTGTAATTGCAGTATAGAAGATGTTATGTGTAATTCTTTCCTCTGTTTCATTTGTAATCACGATTTTTACAGAATCATATTCTAAACCCTGTGCCTTATGTATAGAAACAGCATATGCGACTTGAAATGGAACAACGTTTGAATCATCATCTTCGTCACTATTTCTAAATTTATTGACACTAAATGAAATAATCGAATTGCCTGATGCAGATTCTCCAATTAATTTAAAATCATATACAGAAGCATCAATCTCATTAATTGCTTTATCTAGTTCTATATCAAACCATATTCGTTCTTCCTCCGGATGAATCCCAACAATTCTTCCTTTTGAATTATTATGAATTAGTGGAGAAAAGATATTTGATTCATTAAACAAAATAGGATCATCTACTTTGTAGCTATTTATTCCTAAGTTATATTTTTCATTTGGATTGCTATTTTGCAAAAACCTGTTTATATTATTGATTCCATATAATCCATCATAGTTTAAGCATAAGATAATTTCATCTTCTCCATCTCGTTCAAAAATAGATCCATCTAATCTTGCAACATATCCATTACTTACTAACGGTTCTAGAACAGTATTACCAAACTCACGTACACTCTTCCAAACCTTTAATAACTCTTCATTATTCGTACGATATGGATGTGTCAACTCAATGGTAGCACTCTTTCGTAAAAATTCCTTAGCAATAGTAAACCAGTTTCCAAAATATATTGATTCAATCTGATAAATATCACCAACTAATACAAGCAATTTGAACTTGGCTTTTTCAAGTATGCTTTGCATATCTATATTACTAACTGTACTGCACTCATCAATAAAAAGAATATCGCAATCTATATTATTGTTACCTTTAGAAAGAAACTTTGCGATTGTATAATACGAACTATTTCCTGTTGTAACTTTCCTACGCATATTATCAACAGCAGGATGTGTATTAGCTAAAAATATCTTATCCTTATCCGCAAAAAAATTAGATACATGTTTGATTAATGTAGATTTACCAGTACCAGCAGCTCCATAAATCAACGCAACACGTGAATCAGAAAACATATGTCGAAGAGCTTCTTTTTTACTATCATCATCAATTGTATAAGACTCATTTGACATCCATGAATCAACAGATGGCGTATATTGTGAAATACCAGAACTTGCTAACTTTTGTAATTTTCGAATTATTTTTGCACAATCATCCGCATAACTTTTGACATAAATGTGATTCTTAAATTCTTCAATTCTACGTCCTTCATGTTTGTAATAAAGAGTAGCATTGTATTTCTGTATTAGACTATCAATATCTTTAAAACCTTTTATTTCTGTTTTTGGCGTAAAAAGATGTCCTTCAATTTCAGTATTATTAGTGATGTATCTAGCAAATAATTCATGTTCACGATTAGAAACCGGAATTGATTCGAATAAATCAAACAGTCTCGGATTGTGTTGTGGAAGTGATGTACAGTATGGCATCTTATCAAAAGGTATACATCCATATTTCAAATAAAGATCAGACAAACTATTACATTTAAACTCATCATACTGTGATTTTATAATACGGTTATTCATATTGAATAGTAAATATCTCAACACATTTGCTCCAGGTTTATTGCTGATTATTATCTCACGACATTGATCAAGTATTCCATATATCATAACCGATTTAGAACCTTCCGTGATTCTTCTTTTTATATCATCATAATATTGTTGTTCACTACTTACAAGTTCTGTTAGTGATATTCCAACCTGTGTAAGGCATTCCATTAACCTTCTGTATTCAATAGATTTTGTACTACATACCATTCTTGATCCAAAAATCTTTGAAAAGTTTTCCCACTCACAACGACGAATAGAAACTTCATATGTATCAATCACAAGAATAGGCATCTTTTTCCCTAAAACATCAATTATGTCACTATGCATTGAGCATTTAATTGCATAATTATCCACAATTTCATGTTGTGTAAAAACAATACACCGATCAAACTTACTTGCTTTATTATTTGCTGCAGTAAGTGTCACTTCATAATAAATTTTTTGATTTACGAAAAACGGTTTCACTTTCTGCACATAATATCTATCATTGTATGCTATAAACCTATTAAAAATACTAGGTATCTCTATTCTTTGAGCAATCTTTTTATAATATTCTGAAAGTTCAGAATCCATGTCTAAGGGAAAATCTTTGATATTCATTAGAACATTCATACCAAATGTATTTTTCAGATAAATTTTGATTTTTAGTAGATGTTCATAGTATTTCAACATCAGACGTTCTGATCCATCTTTATCAAACGTATAGTGTGAAACAGAAGCTTGGAGCATTTTATGGAAACTATATATAAATCGTAAATTGCCCTTGCTACGCATATCATCCAAAGCATTTTGACGCAAATCATAGTTGTTAGGATCCACATCTTTTCCTTTACCATATATTTTCACCGCTATATACTCAACAAAGTTACGTATTTGACCAAGAATATTTTGGCTCAATAAACCTCTATCAGTTAAAGACAGGTGAGATATATTTTCACATATTACGCCATTGGTATCAAGAATAGCTTTATCAATTCTTAACATTATACTTCACCTCCCATTTATGTTTCTAATCCTCTACAAATCAATATACTACAATCTTACTATTTACATCATTTCCAATCAATTAAATTTGTTATTCCATAAGCTCACAAATAACTCCTTTTTCTAATTTGAATTTAACTTTACCACTCGCATCGTCTTCAATCTTGTCATACAGTCTTCCTGAACTGTAGCTTTCTCCAAGTACTGTATAAGGACTATTGGCAACATATCCAATCTTTCCTAGACCTGGAAGGTTTACACTAATAGCTTCTTTATCATATTCATTATCTTCTTCTTTCTTTAAATAAACCATCATTTCTTTTTCTAGAAATGAATCTCCATAATAATGATGTAATCCTGTAACTGTAAAATATATGTTTGACATGAGTATGTCCTCCTTTTAATTTTAAGTTACAACATTAATTGACATTATGCGTGTCTAAATAGTAAATAAATTAAATTATTTTTTGAATAGATCATTGGACTATTTGGAAAATAGAGAATCATACGATAAATATAATACCCAATCATAAGTGTACACCATATGATTAATATCATTTTTGTTTTCTCAGGTTTTAACAGGCATAGAACGCCACAAATAAGTGTTGGTATTAATAGAGCATGGTAATACAAAGATAATTGAATATTTCCTTTCAAAAGATAATACAGGCTTGTTTTCATGTTGCATCCTGGACATGGCAAACCTGTAATGAATTGAAAGGGGCATTTATAGAATAATAAAAGAAGGAATAGTATGAGAACTATTCCTAAATATTTAGTCTTTTGCGAAACCATTAATATGACTCTGAAGGATGCAATAGGATACCAATGATAATTGAAGTATAGATAATACCATTAAAACGATACTATCATCACTAGGATGATGTCCATTACTTCTTGTAAGACTAGATACCATTTTACCAGCCTTCCATAAGTAGTATAGTAAGTAGATTCCACATGTCACAATGCTTAATACAACAACAAGTCCTGGTTCAGCACCTTTTTCTTGGTTTTGACTTTCACATAAATCATTTAAGTCATGTGCGATTGTATATAGCCAATAAATGCTATAAATTCCACAAGTAACTAGACTTAATACTACACATAGTCCAATACTCTTTTCTTTTACAACTCCAGTAGTAAATGAAAAACTTGGTTCTACATGCACTGTTTCATTACCTGCAAGCTCGGTATTCTTTAATCTTTGCCAATCTTGCATGCCTGTTTTCCATACAAAACTATTTCCAGTTAATACACCACTATCAATAAATCCCTTCATGTCTGATTCACTAAAAGGACCTTTAGAATCATTATTCTCTACATAATACCAATCATTCGAAGATGATGATGAAGAAATAAATTCATTTAATTCTGTATTCTCTAGTCTTTCCCAGTCTTTCATACTTGCCTTCCATACTAGAGTACTACCATTGATTTCACCAGAAATAATCTTAGCCTTCATCTCATCTATGCTGAATGATCCTTTAGAGTCATTGTTCGATACGTAGTACCATTCTTTGACTGATGTAGTTGATTCATTCTCATTTACTGATTCTTCATTAGTTGTTTCAACTTCAGATTCATTAACTTCTTCTTCAATCTTATCCACGACTGCAACAGGTACAACAATATCTTCATCTGCTTCTACCTTTGTTCCACAATTTGAACAAAATTTAGAATCATCACTTATTTCGTGCCCACAATTTTTACAAAACATATTCAATCTTCCTCTCAATTGATTCAATTATAAAATGAATGCCTTCTTAACACAACTACTTAAGAAAAACTTAAGATTCAATTTTAACAGAATATTTAAAAATAGATACTAGGGATAAATCAACCTTTAAAAGTCATAGGGATTTTGACTCTGAGATAAAAATGACTTTTTAAACCTTTAAGAGTGAATTTTAACAATCTTTTTGTTACTTTATTTTTAGAAGTAATTAGACAAAAATCAGAAATCAACTATTTTCCAATTCCAACATCAGCTACAAACCATTTCGAGTATATACCGCCTGATAATTCTTGGAAATCAAATTTGCCTAACCTATCCAAATTTACTATGCAGGAATGTTATTCTTCAAAACCTGATGCAAATGAGCGTTGCCAATTTTGAAAAATCACAAGAAATTGTGAAAAGAGGATAGTGAGATTATAAAATCATACCTTATAATCCATATTATTTGCCGCCTCTTTAATATTACTAGCAAACTGATCAATCAATTCTAAAACAGTCATATGAAGTTCTAAATAATCAGAAACTGTTGAAACACCATCTAGAGCTTCGAATCTTTCCCCATGTGCTATTTTATTTCTATTTCCTAATAATCGCTGGTCAATAAGCATTTTCTTTAATATGTATGGAGTATCATCTATACCGATTGTAGCAGCAATTTCTTTAAATACTTCCATTTTTAGATTACTATCTGTTTTAATTACGTTTTTATAAGGAATTTGAGATTCTTCATCTTTTTTTAAATATATATCGTCTATAAATTTTTTATGAACTGACGCTTTTTTTGTTTCTCCAAATTTATTTATGTCACTTTTCATAGCAATAGCTAAAAAATTATTTTTTAAATCACAATATTTCAAATGTAAACCTGATACATATGCTAGATAGAACTCTGCGACTGATTTTATAGCACCTTCCCAATGAGCATATAACATTATAATTCCAATTCTAATCGCTTTTGACTGTTCACTTTGACCTTTTTTTTCAGACTCGTCAACATCAATTTTAATTGATGTTAATTCTTTTTTTCTCCACGCTAATTCGACATCTATTTTTTCTTCTAGTTCATTCAAATTTCTAATTTTCATGACCAAAATACTCTTTCCCCATTATTGATAAATCATGAAATCTAGGAACTGCTCTAACTCCTTTATTTGTGCTTTCAATATAAGCATTCTCTTCGTAAAATAATCTAATCTTCTTCTTAATATCTTCTGGATTCATCTTCTCTATTTTATCAATATTACAGTAAATTCCAGTTGCTATTCCTTGAAATGCACCGACTAAGAATGCTCCTTTATGTTTATCGTTTGAATATTTTTTAAATGAATCTTCGCCAAGTATATTGTTTAGCAATTTAAAAGTCCGAATAAATTTATCTTCAATAATCTGATATTCACTATCTTCAAATTCATCAATCATTTTAATTGTTTCTCTATCTAATAATTCTTTTAAGTCAGTGTAATTTAAAGCTTCGGTCATATCCATTTTCACAGCAATCAAAAGTCGTATAATCAATTCTAACTTAAATTGTTCATCTTCTTTTCTATCAGTTATAACAACACATTCGTTAAAATCTTCATTTTTAGATAATCCATCAATAAAACCATAAAATTCTCGATTGGTCATAATCATTAAACAATTTCTAACTTCCTGGTCTGATAATTTAGAACCTCCTGTATTTAATCTTTGAAATAATTCATACTTAGTTTTAGGATCACTTTCCTTTTTGACTATTATTAAATCAATCCTAGATCTTTTGAAAGCTAATTGTTGTTCTTTAGTAAAAGATTTATTTGGATCCGTAGGATTTTCCCACATCATTCCTTCGAAAGAAGGTAAATAGTCAGTTTTAAGTAGTACCAACGGATCAATACGTTTACCATTTTCATCTTTAAATACACCTACAAATTGAAATATTGTAGACAATCTTTGAACCCCATCTATCACATCCCAAATACCCTCATCATTTTGGCTAACAAAAATAGACGGAATAGGTATATTTAACATTATTGATTCAATTAATCTTGTTTTTTGTGTCTCGCTCCACCTAAATACTCTTTGAAATTCAGGATGTATATCCATCTCCCTATCTTTATATATATTTATTAACTCACCAATTGACATTTGATAAGCATCCCTAAATATTTTACTAGAACGTTCTATAATTTCATCTTGTAAACTCATGTTTCCCTCCACTTACTTATATCAAATTTTTTAATATCATTTGCTGTAATTCTTAACGATGATCCATTTACATAGATACCTATATCATTAATATACTTCAAAAACTCATCACTTTCCAATATTTCTTTTGCTACTGACAGACTTAAACTTGATTTAGGAACAATATAAATACCGGAATACGGAATATAATTAACTCCTAATTCATATACGTTAACCTTGTTGGTAATAATAAAAGACATTAATAATTTTTCTTGATTTAAATTATCTAAAGCTTGCGATCTACCATATTCAAACCACTTACTATTTGTATCAGAATTTCGCAAATTCAATTTGTCCTTGAACTTTTCTAAGTATTTATACGCACATGGATATCTATTATACATCTCTTCTGCTTCATATCTTTTAAGTTTACCATCAACATATTTATAAGGAAAAATAATGAATTCCTTAATACCTTTACTTAAGGCCCTAGGACTAGCAGCAGGTCTTATAATTTCTTTTTCTATAGGCATATTTTCAACATAAAAATATTCCTCACGTATCTCGTATTCTTTAATCACAAACGCATCATTTAATAAAGTCGCTACACTTGTTGCTGCTAAAAAATAATCCGAAAACAACACTTTATCTTTTTCTTTATTTTCTGAAAAAATCCACTTTTTACCTAACGATTCTTTTTCAATGGAAAGATATTTATTTTTACTAACATCATAATATTCAATATTTGTTTTATTCCTATCTAAATCACATATAATAATTGAAGATGAAGTTAAAACATTTTTAAATATCTTGGTTGTCTTATAGTCTAATATCTTTGTAACTTTATCTTTCAACAATTCCCTTAAATCCTCAGCAAAAACATTTTTAAAAACAGGGAATGTTTTTGGACCGGAGATGCTTTATGAACAGATTCCAGATGTATTAGATCCATTTGATCATCAGGCTTTTTTAAATTATCCGGGTAAGTTTTATGCTGTTGTTACGGATGTAGATACTGGAGCTGCAAGGTATTTAAGGGTACGAGATCTGAGAAAGCAGATGTGGATGATCCGCGCATCTAGCTCTCTCCCGTTAGTATCTAAGACACTCGTTGTAAAAGGTCATAAACTTCTTGATGGAGGAATCGCAGACAGCATTCCGATTCGAAAATCAATAGAAGACGGTAATGAGAAGAATGTAGTTATTCTTACAAGAGACAAAGGATATCGTAAAGAGCCAAATAAACTAATGCCGCTCATGCATCTTCGTTATCCAAAGTACAAAGCATTTCTTCATGCAATGGAAACGAGACATATCCGTTACAATGAAACATTGGACTTTTTAGAAGAACAGGAAAAGGAAGGAAAAATATTGATCATTCGTCCGCAGGTGAAGGTTGATGTCGGAAGAATTGAGAAAGATAAAGCGAAACTTACCGTTCTTTATAAACAAGGTTTTCATGATGGTGGGCAAATGATAGAAACAATGAAAGAATACCTTGAGAAATAGTAGAAATTCTTCTCATTTTCTGATAGACTAAAAGACAAGTAATAAGTAGAAAGGATTGGAAAACATGAGCAAGAAAAAAGTAGTAGTAGCTCTTGGACACAGAGCACTCGGAACAACAATGCCAGAACAGTACAAAGCAACAAGAAAGACAGCAAAAGCGATTGCTGATTTAGTAGAAGCAGGAGCAGATGTTGTCATTTCTCATAGTAATGCACCACAGGTTGGAATGATTCATACAGCCATGAATGAATTTAGTAAGGAGAGAGAAGATTATACACAGGCACCGATGTCTGTCTGCTCTGCGATGAGTCAGGGGTATGTCGGATATGATTTACAGAATGCTATTCGTGCAGAACTTTTAAAAAGAGGTGTATATCGTCCTGTATGTACAATCATTACACAGGTAATGGTAGATCCTTACGATGATGCATTCACAGAACCGGTAAAGGTGATCGGAAGACTCCTTTCCAAAGAGGAAGCAGAACAGGAAGAGAAACATGGTAACTATGTAACAGAAGTAGAAGGCGGATATCGAAGAATCGTAGCAGCGCCAAAGCCACAGGGAATTATTGAGATAGATTCAATCAAAGCTTTATCTGATCAGGGTCAGGTAGTGATTGCCTGCGGCGGTGGTGGAATTCCTGTATTAGCACAGGGAGTAGAGCTTCATGGTGCAAGTGCAGTAATTGAAAAAGACTATGCGAGCGGAAGAATGGCAGAACTTTTGAATGCAGATGCTCTTATGATCTTAACAAGCGTGGAGCATGTATGTGTAGGTTATAATACAGATCAGGAAGTTCCATTAGAACATATTTCTGTAGAAGACGCACAGCAGTATATTAATTCAGGACAGTTTGAGCCAAATACAATGCTTCCAAAGATTGAAGCTGGGGTATCCTTCCTTGAAAAAGGCAATGGAAGAAAGGTGATCATTACATCTATTGATAAAGCCTTAGAAGGATATTTAGGTAAAACAGGTACAATAATAGAATAAGTCCTCAAATTCACAAGTTAAATCTTTTTGCTTATATTGCACATCTGCATTTTTACTGAATATATTGTTGTAGAATCAAACAGGAGTATTATCAGGTATGATGAGAAGATATCTTGTAATATTAATGATGCCATGTTTCGTGATGCTGTTTGGTATCTGTTGTCTGGCAGGCTGTGAGGGAAGCAAACATCATTTGAAAAAAGTACGTTTAAATGAAGTGGCTCATTCTATTTTTTATGCCCCACAATATGTGGCGATAGAAAAAGGCTATTTTGAGAAAGAGGGCATTAAGTTGGAACTTACAACTGGGTTTGGCGCAGATAAAACGGCGACAGCAGTTATCAGTGGAGATGCAGATATTGCTTTTATGGGACCGGAGGCAACGATTTATCAATTCAATGAGGGGAATGCAGATTATCTTATCAATTTTGCACAGCTTACTCAAAGAGCAGGTAATTTTGTTGTAAGCCGGAACAAAGAAGAAGATTTTCAATGGGAGAACTTAAAAGGAAAGAAAGTTATTGGCGGAAGGCCAGGCGGCATGCCGGAAATGGTATTTGAGTATGTTTTGAAAAAACATGGGATGAATCCACAAAAAGACATTGATCTTGTACAAAATATTGATTTTGCGAATACATCCGGAGCATTTGTTTCAGGAAAAGCAGATTATACTATTGAATTTGAACCGTCAGCTACATTGATTGAAGAACAGGGGGCAGGTTATGTAGTTGCCTCTGTAGGAAAAGAGAGCGGATATGTGCCATATACAGCTTACAGCGTAAAGAAAAGCTATCTTGAATCACATAAAGAATTACTGGAAGCATTTACCCGGGCAATCGAAAAAGGACAGCAATATGTCAATACACATACACCGAAAGAAGTTGCAAAGGTAATTGCACCGCAATTTAAAGATACAGATAGAAAAACAATAGAAAAAATAGTAAAAAGATATGCGGAACAAGATAGTTATAAAGAAAATACAAAATTTGAAAAAGAAAGCTTTGTATTAATTCAGGATATCTTAGAAGAAGCAGGAGAACTAGAAAAACGCGTAGAATATGAAACATTAGTTACAACAGAATTTTCAGAAAAATATTAATTTGTAGATTTTGTATAGACGAAAAAAGAAATAATGCCATATCCCATCTGCTCTGTAGTCGCTGTGTTTAAAATGCTTGTCTGCATCTTAAACACGCTCCGAAGCCGCATCTGGGATATGGCATTATTTCTTTTTTCTGTGTTTTGGCTCC
>OGRU01001009.1_pt1 | contig 23250 bp, 21 predicted proteins | sample 1553541 | NCBI WGS metagenome assembly OGRU01 (sample SAMEA2580068, study PRJEB22360) | human gut metagenome | biome: human gut; feature: human-associated habitat; material: faeces | place: Denmark | collected 2008/2010
GTAACGTGGTCGTTGACCATCGTATAACTTAGGTCTGTAAGGAGAACGATGCCATTGGAAACTTCCATGCCACGCCACAGATGGTTGTTCTGGACGTTGGCTTTCAGATGGAGCTGCGCCTGGGCATTCCCCAGACAAGCAGCCATCATTAAAACACCAACTAATCTTCGTCTCATTTTTCTTTAACAATAAATAAAAATAACATTAACTATGTCTCTTTTGTGATTAGATTTTCTGTTCCTTAGTTTTTACTATTAGGATTTTAAATCTTTACATAACTTTCGCAAGTAGGGAAGTTGGAGAAGTTGTGTCTCTCAAGCTTCCCTAAACTACTCGCATGAAAAAGTCCTGTCTTTGAATCTTGGTTGCAAATATAGTTGCATTTTATTTTTGTGGCATCGAAAAATCATATTTATTTTCTGCAATCGTTCCCGCAATCGTTTCCAATTTCTGCAATCGTTTGAAGGTCATACTGTTTCCCATGCATCTTCTTCTCTTTGGGTATGTGTGTGAATTATTAGGTGACGGCTATCTGAAAAAAATATGTTTTTTGTTGTTGCTTTCATAGAAAAATATTATATTTGCAATCAGAATAACCAAGAAGAATAAGAATATGGCTAAACATGTAACTATTAAAGATATAGCCCGCTCGCTCTGCATTTCAGTCTCTACTGTTTCCAGAGCATTGACCGATGACAAGAACATACGCAAAGAGACGCGAGACATGGTGGTGGAGGAGGCGAAGCGACTTGGTTACAAGCGTAATCCTGTAGCGATGAACCTGAAGATGGGACGTACCAATACCATTGGAGTCATTGTGCCTGAGATGCATACACCTTATGCTTCGCAGGTGATAGGCGGAATACAAGAGATTCTCTACAAGAAGAACCAGAAGGTGATGATAGCCGAGAGTGACGAGAATCCCTGCAGGGAACTGGAAAATCTGAAGATGATGGAACAGTTTATGGTGGATGGATTGATTGTTAGTCTCTGCAGTTACCGCAAGAACATTGAGATGTATCAGCAGTTGGAGGAAGCTGGTATGGCTGTTGTGTTCTACGACCGCATTCCTTATGGTATGGATGTGTCTCAGGTGTTGGTGGAAGACAATGTGGATTCTTATTTTATGGTGGAGCATCTTATCCGTCTTGGCAGAATGCGTATAGCCTATATTCAAGGACCTGACGATATCTATAATGCTTATCAAAGAGGTTTGGGCTATCGTGAGGCGATGGAGAAATTCCGACTCTTTGACCCTTCTCTGATTGTGAAAACGGGCATGACGTTCAAGGATGGTGCCGATGCCATAGACCGCCTTATATATAATAAGGTGGATTTTGATTCCGTATTCGCGTTTACTGACACCTTGGCTATAGGTGCTCAGAACCGGCTTCGTGCTTTGGGTAAGCGGGTACCGGAAGATATCTTTGTAGCAAGTTTTTCAGGTACCGAACTGTCTACCATCGTTTCTCCGCGAATCACGACCATGGAGCCTCCTCTCGAGGAAATGGGGCGAAAGGCTGCAGAACTTGTGATGGAGAAAATCAACAATCCAGAGACAGAAAACAAGATGATCGTCCTGAAGACTACTATGCGGTGCAGGGAGTCGACGGGTGAATAGGCTATAATATTCCATCGCTTGTTTTTTAAAACGTTTGCAGAAATTGGAAACGATTGCGGGAACGTTTGCAGAAAATTGCCATCTATTATTCATTGTTCATTTCTGATTTTCATCTATCTTTGCCATTGAAAACGAGACCTGTTTTTACAGGAAACCTAAACGGCTTGATCTCGTGGAAAGACTGAAAATTATTAATAACTAACAATCAATACAATTATGGCAAATTTAGTAACAGCAAAAACAAATCAGGTAGTTAATGGTTATTCTTATAATCGCAGTTTGGTAAAGGCAGGTATCCTGCACTTTGGAGTAGGCAACTTCCATCGTGCTCATCTGGAGTTTATGACCAATAAGCTCCTCGAGAACAATACCCAGCAGAACTGGGGTATCTGTGGAGCGATGATCCTCCCAGGCGACGAACGCCTTTATCATGCCCTGAAGAAGCAGGATGGAGAGTACACCCTTACTGTATGTGGTCGCGATGACAGTATCCAGGTTTATCAGTTGGGTGCTCTCGTAGAACTCTATTGGGGTATTAAGGAGCAGGAACAGATACTGGATAAGATAGCATCTAAGGACATCAAGATAATCACACTCACAATTACTGAGGGCGGATATAATATTTCGCGTCAAACAGGTGAGTTCATGCTTGACAATGAGCAGGTGGCACATGATATCCAGAACCCAGACAAGCCTGTCACAGCCTTCGGATATGTAGCAGAAGGTTTGCGTCGTCGCAAGGCTGCGGGCAATGGCCCAATTACCATCCTCTCTTGCGATAACCTGCAGCACAATGGCAATACAGCCCGAAAGGCTTTCATGACCTTTGTTGAGGCTCAGGACAAGGAACTTGCTGCCTGGATGGAGGAAAACGTTACTTTCCCCAACTCGATGGTTGACCGTATTACCCCTGCCACTCGTCCCGAGGATGTCGAGCGACTGAATGCCCAAAATGGTACTTGCGATGAGGCACCTGTATATTGCGAGGACTTCATCCAGTGGGTGGTAGAAGATCACTTTGCAGCAGGTCGTCCAGCCTGGGAAACTGTTGGTGCCCAGATGACCGACGATGTGACGGCTTTCGAGAACATGAAGCTGTCTCTCCTGAATGCTTCCCATACCTTGCTTTCTTATCCCTCCTTCCTGAGTGGTTATCGTAAAGTAGACGCAGCGATGCACGATGAAAGAATCTGCAAGTTTGTACGTGCTTTTATGGATGAGGACATTACTCCTTATGTGCCAGCTCCCGAGAATACCGATTTGGAGGAGTACAAGCAATGTCTGGTAGAGCGTTTTGGCAATCGCATGGTAAGCGATCAGGTGGCACGCCTCTGTTTCGATGGTGCCAGCAAGTTCCCTGTTTACGTTATGCCGAACTTGGAGAAGATGATAGCAGATGATGCCTCTGGCAAGCGTCAGGATGTGGAGTTCAAGCGTGTGGCTTATCTCTTTGCTGCCTATCGTCATTATCTGAAATATCAGGTGGATGACAACGGCGATGCTTTCGAGGTGGCTGATCCCTGGCTCACCGAAGCAGACAGAAAGGCCATTGATAGCGATGATGCAGTCGATTTCCTTGCCATCTCTGCCTTTACAAGTACCGACCTTAAGGCAGCTTCTCATTTTGTAGAACTTTACCTGAAGATGGTGGAAGACATCAAGGCCAAGGGTGCGATGAAGGTTTTGGAAGAAGAAATCCTGTAGTCTGGGGAAGATTATTCAGAAAATAAGAATTAGGTGCTTTCGAGGATGTTGGTGTCCTCGAAGCACCTGATGAAAAACAATACTCAGTGCTATAAAAACCTAAATGATTATGAAACAGTCGATAACGCTCAAGAGTGCGGGACCTTTCCTTCTCTTGACATTCATATATTTCATAGTGGGCTTTCTCACTACCGTCAACGGACAGTGTCAGGGGCCTCTGCAGGTAGCCTTTCTTTCGAAAGTGACTGCTACTAAGAATTTCCTGGCAACACTTATCTCCTTTGCCTTCTTCCTGGGGTATTTGCTCAATAGTGCGAGGACAGGACGTCTGCTTAACAGGATAGGTTATAAAAATACGCTTGTCCGTTCGATGATAGTCATGGTGCTGGGACTTGCCTTCTATCTTGCTTCGGCGGTTATTGCTGAATATTGGGGTGGGGCAGGTGTGCGTCTTTCACAGGATTTTGTACCATTCGGATATTTCGTTTTCCTTGTAGGATCTTATCTGATGGGTACGGCAGCGGCAATGCTTCAGGTAGTTATCAATCCCTATATCGCAGCCTATCCTTTGCCGGGAACCCAACCCGTGCAGCGTATGAATTTTACTTGTGCAGTGAACTCTTTTGGTACTACGATAGCTCCTTTCTTTGTTACAGGTGTGATGTTTGCAGGCGTGTCTCTGGATTGTGTTTCTGCCGATCAACTTACTGTCCCTTTTCTTGTGATGATGCTTATCATAGCCTTTACCACATGGAGTACTTCTAAAGCGAATCTTCCTGATATAGAGGGCACGAGAGAGAATTCTTCGAATGTAGAATCAGAAGGTAAAACTGCTTCAGCCATCGATTCCAAAAACTGCAAGGAACGTAGTATCTGGTCGTTCCGTCATTTGAAATATGGTGTCATTACCATCTTCTTCTATGTAGGGACAGAGGTGGGTATCGGCAACAATATGAATCTGCATGCGATGGATTTGATGGGACTTGGTTACAATGTGTCGCCGGCCCTTCTTGCCACGCTCTATTGGGGTGGCTTCATGATAGGCAGAATGGTATCGGCAGGTTTGAAGAATGTGGCACCTCGTCCTATGCTTATCTTCGTGACAGTGGCTGCCATTGTCCTGATGGTCACCTCTATGGTTACTGAAAATCTTTGGTTAATGGCTGCTGTGGGATTGTTTCACAGTGTGATGTGGAGCTGTATCTTTACTTTGGCTGTTGATGGTTTGAAGGAATACACTTCCAAGGCTTCGGGTGTGTTTATGATGGGTGTCTTCGGCGGTGCCGTCTTTCCTGTGCTCCAAGGTTTGTTGGCCGATTATGTCGGCTCATGGCAATTCACCTGGCTCATTCCTCTTTTCTGCGAGTTCGTCATTCTTTGGTATGGGCTTGTGGGATACAAACAATTTCCTCAAAGTTAAGCTACATCTCAACAATAAAAACAAAAAGTTCACTTTTTATTTTGTTTTGTCTTCGATTTGCTGTAACTTTGCACCCGCAAACTACAATTTGATAAAAGTTGTTTCCTAACTGATTAAAAGATTAGATTATGAGTGAACAGATTGAGCAACAGAATAACAAGGTGCAGACAACTACAGAAGAAACAACTGTAGTTACAGAACAGGTGGCGGGATTTCAGGTGGTAAACGAGGGCTTCACTACACGTGAGGCTATTGAGGAAGCCAAGCGATGCCTCCATTGTAAGGTGCCACAATGTAAGAAGGGATGTCCTATCGGAAATGATATCCCCGACTTTGTGCATGAACTTTCCATGGGTAATATGGGTGCGGCTATGTCTATCATCAATGCCAAGAGCAACCTTCCTGCTATCTGTGGACGTGTGTGTCCTCATGAGAAGCAATGCCAGGGCAACTGTGTGCTGGGCAAGAAGGGAAAACCTGTACAGATAGGCAAGTTGGAGCAGTTTGTTGCCGACTTCGATACCAAGATGAACCTCTCTCGCGAGAAGCTTCCACAGAAGACTCGTGGACGTGTGGCTGTCATCGGTTCTGGTCCTGCCGGACTTACTGTTGCTGGTGATTTGGCACGTCAGGGCTTTAATGTCACGATCTTCGAAGGACAGGCCGAGCCTGGTGGTGTGCTGATGTATGGTATTCCTGAATATCGACTGCCCAAGGCCGTGGTACGTGCCGAGGTGAGCAAGATAGAGGCTCTCGGTGTACAGTTTATCACCAACTGCATGGTGGGTGAGAACAATGTGACTATCGACAGTCTTTTCCGTGCTGGCTACGATGCCATTTTCATGGGAACAGGAACCAGCGTACCTCAGAATATGGACTCTACACCTGGTGCCAAGTTGCATGGAGTGAGCCAGAGTACTTATTTCCTGCACAATGTCAATGCCTATAACGAGGGAGCCTTGACACGCGACATGGTGCCTCTTCGTGATGGAGAGAAGGTGGGCGTGATAGGTGGAGGAAATGTGGCCATGGATGCTGCACGTACTGCCATTCGCCTGGGTGCTGATGTGACTGTGCTCTATCGCAAGACACAGGAAGAGATGCCTGCCATACAGAGTGAGTATGATGAGGCTGTGAAGGAGGGTGTCAAGTTTGAATGGAAAACTACTGTCGAGGCTTTCCTCAAGGGTAAGAACGGAAGACTGGGAAGCTGTGTACTCAATACTCCAGAAGGTGAGCGTGTAGAGAAATTCGACCGCATCTACTTGGCCATCGGATCACGTCCTGCCAACCGTATTGTCTCTACAACTGCTGGTATCGAGGTTGACGAGAAAGGTTATGTCAAGGTGGTGGAGCGTCCTTTTGGTATGACCACCCGCAGAGGTGTGTTTGCCGGAGGCGACGTGGTTCATCGTCCTCAGACCGTGGTGCTTGCCATGAAGGCTGCCAAGGAGGTGGCTCAGGGTATTGCTCAATATGTCGATGCCATCAAGTTGCTCGAAGAGGCAAAGCGCATCGAGAAGAGCGGCACGACAGACGTAGAATAACGTTATAGACTTTTAAATCGCATTAATATCTCCCAAAACTCATTGGTGGTTTTGGGAGATATTATTTTTTTATTTACTTTTGTAGGCATAACTCAACTTATGTAAGTTGTAGAAGTTCAATAAGATAAAACGAATGAAGAAGACTATATTGATGATCGTGCTGGTATGTTGGGCAGTGGCAATGGTCAGGGCACAGAAAACCTGCGTCATAGCCAATGCCGAAGACCATGTGCCTGTGCGTGAAGCATTGATTCATACCGATAACAATCATTGGGCACGTACCGACTACAGAGGTTACTGGACCATGAAGTATCAGTTTGACAGTGCTACGGTGTCGAAACCGGGCTTTCTGAAAACTACCATCTATCTGAAGAATCTCCCCGATACGGTGTTTCTGCTGCCGCAGAGCCACCAACTCAGAGAGGTGGAAGTATGGGGAGAGAATATGCCTGGCATCAAGGGCATTCAGAATGATGCGCACCGGCAGGCTGAGATAGGTGGGGCAAATGCTCCCAGCGGAGCGAGCTTCGATTTGGCCAAGATGCTTGACAAGAGGGGCAGACGTGACAGCAAGCACCTGCGAGAGGCTCAAAAGATATTCGGCGAGATGGATCGCAAAGACCCCATTGTGGCTGCCTACGAGAAGGCCACAGGAAAGAAATATCAGGCTAACGGAAGTATGATGAAGTCGAGCGTGGAGCCTATAGAACCTCGCCAGCAACCTGCCGCTGCATCTGATGCAGAAGAGGCAAAAGCTGCAGGAGAAAGAAATGGGCAAGGCAATGTGCCGGAAAAGAATACCGGCAAGGAGCAAGGTAAAGGAAAAAACAAGGAACAAGGGAAGGAGCCGCTTCCTGTAAATGATGAAAAATCGTCAAAAAAGGTACGCGTGTCGGTAGAACAGTCGGTAAGTATCCTAAAGTGACAGATTTGACGTGCTTTTTTGGTTACTAATATAGGGTTTTCGGAATTATTTTCGTAACTTTGCAGCCAAAATAAAAAAAAAATTAAAATGTTTGAAAATTTAAGTGATAGACTGGAACGATCCTTCAAGATTCTGAAGGGTGAGGGTAAGATAACCGAAATCAACGTGGCAGAGACCATGAAGGACGTACGCCGTGCTTTGCTCGACGCCGACGTCAACTTCAAGGTAGCTAAGGAATTCACCAACAAGGTGAAGGAAAAGGCACTTGGTATGAATGTGCTCACGGCTGTAAAGCCTGGTCAGTTGATGGTAAAGCTGGTTCACGACGAGCTGGCTGAGTTGATGGGAGGCGAGGAAGCTCCTCTGAAGCTTGAAGGTCATCCTGCCATCATTCTGATGAGCGGTCTGCAGGGTTCGGGTAAGACCACCTTCAGTGGAAAGCTTGCCAATATGCTCAAGACCAAGAAGGGAAAGAAGCCATTGCTCGTGGCTTGCGACGTTTATCGTCCTGCTGCTATCGACCAGTTGAAGGTGGTAGGAGAGCAAGTGGGTGTTCCTGTATACAGTGAGCCTGAGAACAAGGATGTTTGTGTCATTGCCGACCATGCCATCCAGCAGGCTAAGACCAATGGCAACGATGTTGTCATCGTGGATACTGCCGGTCGTCTGGCCATTGACGAGCAGATGATGAACGAGATCAGCGGTCTTAAGAATCATCTTCGTCCCGACGAGACTCTCTTCGTAGTTGACTCGATGACTGGTCAGGATGCTGTCAATACAGCCAAGGAGTTTAACGATCGTCTTGATTTCAATGGCGTGGTTCTTACCAAGCTTGATGGTGATACCCGTGGTGGTGCTGCTCTCAGTATCCGCACTGTGGTAACCAAGCCTATCAAGTTTATCGGTACTGGCGAGAAGATGGAGGCTATCGACGTGTTCCATCCTGCCCGTATGGCCGACCGTATTCTCGGTATGGGTGACGTGGTTTCGTTGGTAGAGCGTGCTCAGGAGCAGTTCGACCTTGAGGAGGCAAAGAAACTGGAGAAGAAGATTCGCAAGAATCAGTTCGACTTCAACGACTTCTATGCTCAGATACAGCAAATCAAGAAGATGGGTAATATCAAGGATTTGGCTGGTATGATTCCTGGTTTAGGCAAGGCCATCCGTGATGTGGATATTCCTGATGATGCATTCAAGAGCGTTGAGGCTATCATTCAGAGTATGACTCCTAAGGAGCGTTCTAACCCAGGTATCCTCAATACCAGCCGTCGTCAGCGTATCGCCAAGGGCTCGGGTACCAATATCCAGGAGGTGAACAAGCTGATCAAGCAGTTCGACCAGACCCGCAAGATGATGCAGATGATGACTGGTGGCGGAATGGCAGGCATGATGAGCCGCATGAAGGGTATGAAGGGAATGCCCGGTATGCCAAAGATGCCAGGAATGTGATAACACATAACATTGATTATTTAATATTGAATGAAATGCAACTGATAGACGGAAAGGCTACGGCAAATGCCATTAAGGAGCAGATAGCCGAAGAGGTGGCACAAATTGTTGCCAACGGAGGAAAACAGCCACACTTGGCTGCTGTACTCGTAGGACATGACGGAGGCAGCGAGACCTATGTCAAGAATAAGGTGCTTGCCTGTGAGAAGTGTGGATTCAAGTCGACCCTTATTCGTTACGAGGACGACGTGACCGAGGAAGAGTTGTTGGCCTGTGTGGACAAGCTGAACAAGGATGAAGATGTAGATGGCTTCATCGTGCAACTGCCTCTTCCTGCCCATATTGACGAGCAGAAAATCATCATGGCCATTGATTATCGCAAGGATGTGGACGGTTTTCATCCCATCAATGTAGGTCGCATGGCTATAGGTCTGCCTTGTTTCATCTCTGCCACTCCGTTGGGTATTCTTACCCTGTTGCAGCATTATCATATTCCTACCAGTGGCAAGAAGTGTGTAGTGCTTGGCAGAAGCAACATCGTGGGCAAGCCTATGGCGCAACTCATGATGCAGAAACAGTGGGGTGATGCTACCGTAACGGTTTGCCATTCTCACTCTGCCAACCTGAAGGAGGAATGCCGTGAGGCGGATATCATCATTGCAGCTATCGGAAAGCCCAACTTCGTTACAGCCGATATGGTGAAAGAGGGAGCTGTGGTGATAGATGTTGGTACAACCCGCGTGCCTGATGCTACCCGTAAGAGTGGCTTCCGTCTGAATGGTGATGTCAAATTTGACGAGGTGGCAGAGCGTTGCTCTTATATCACCCCTGTTCCTGGTGGTGTAGGTCCTATGACCATCTGCTCGCTGATGAAGAATACATTGGCTGCAGGAAAGAAGGAATTCTACAAGTAGCAATATACTTGATTTTTTATAACTCTCTAATTTGTTGGAGGCCGAGTGTAGTGATGCACTCGGTCTTTTTTTTGTTTCCCTAACTCCAGAACTTACTGAAACTCTCTATATATAATAAATAATGTACGCGCGCGTAAAAGCATGGAAAAACTTGTTCTTTAGCTTGAAAATGTAAGTAGACTGGGAGGTTGTGATAGGGTGTGAATAATCGGTGTGAAAGTCTTAAAGTTATTTTTCAATCGTACAAAAAGAAGAAAATATGTGCTTTTTTTCCAGTTTTCGCGGGACAAATGTAAAATATTATAGGAAAAGTTTGGTAGTTAAGTTTTTTTTTTATTACTTTGCACTCGATTTCAAAAATGTGCAATGTGTTGCGCAATAATAAAGATTTCAATAACATTTTTAATAAATTAATTTTTAGAGAGACATGAAAAAGTTAGGTTTATTGTTTGCTGCCGCTGCAATGGCAGTTTCAGTAAATGCTCAGACAGTTACTGAGAGCAAGACATTTGACAACTTCTACATCGGCATCAACGGCGGTGCTCAGGTAAAGACTACTGGCGAGAGCTGGATGAACAACCTGAACTCAAACGCTGGTCTTCGTATCGGTCGCTGGTTCACTCCAGTATTCGGTTTGGCTGCTGAGGGTAATGTTTACTTCAACGATCACAACATGCCACAGTCTAAGACTTTAGCTCGCTACATGAACGTAGGTTTGATCGGTACTGTAAACTTGAGCAACTGGTTTGCTGGTTACAAGGGTGAGCCACGTTTGTTCGAGGTTGTTCCTGTATACGGCTTCGGTTGGGGTCACACATTCGGTACAGATGTGAACTATAATGTTTTGACTTCTAAGGCTGGTATCGATTTCACATTCAACCTGGGCAAGGCTAAGGCATGGCAGGTATATGTTGAGCCTTCTATGAACTGGTCTTTGAACGGCAATGGCTATGAGGGTGTTGCTTACGACATCAACAAGTCTGCATTCCAGTTGAACGCTGGTATCGTTTACAAGTTCAAGAACTCTAACGGTTCTCACAACTTCACTATCGCTCAGCTCCGCGACCAGAACGAGATTGATGGTTTGAACAGCCAGATCAACAGCCTTCGTGGTGACTTGAACAACAAGGACGCTCAGCTTTCTGCTAAGGACAAGCAGATCAAGGATCTTCAGAATGCTCTCGACGAGTGCAACAAGAAGCCTAAGTATGTGAAGCCAGCTACTGCTACAAACTTGCAGCCAACTGTATTGTTCCGTCAGGGCAAGGCTGTTGTAGACAAGAGCCAGATGCCTAACATCGAGTTGATCGCTCAGTATATGAAGAATCACGCGGATGCTAAGGTTGAGATCAAGGGTTACGCTTCTCCAGAGGGTAACAAGGACTTCAACCAGGCTCTTTCTCAGAAGCGTGCTGACGCTGTTAAGAACGTACTCGTTAAGAAGTACAAGATCGCTGCTGATCGTTTGACTACTAAGGGTATGGGCGCAACAGACAAGCTCTTCAAGCAGGTTGAGTTCAACCGTGTATCTACTTTCAACGACAACTCTGTTGCTGAGTAATTGAAAGCAATACGCTAAAAACGATATTGAATAATATCAAAATAGGGAATCCCTAAGGCTTCGGTCTTAGGGATTTTTTTGTTTATAGTAACTGATTGATAAGTAAATGTAGCAAATGCCTTATAGATTGTAAGTATTATAGGTTGTTTTTGTAACAAAATACGCATATTTGTGAAAGTTTATACGAAATTTGTTGGCTATTACATAAAAACTCAGTATCTTTGTAGGCAAAATAAACGAAGATACAAAAATGATGAAACATCCATTAAGAAGTAGTGTCTGTACTGAAGGCAGAAGAATGGCAGGTGCCCGTGCACTCTGGGTAGCTGCTGGTATGAAACATGAGCAGTTTGGCAAACCTATTATTGCCATTGTGAACAGCTTTACACAGTTTGTTCCAGGTCATACTCATCTTCATGAAATCGGTCAGATTGTCAAGAAGGAAATAGAAGCAATGGGTTGCTATGCAGCCGAATTCAATACGATAGCCGTAGACGACGGTATTGCAATGGGTCACGATGGTATGTTGTATTCACTTCCAAGCCGTGATATCATCGCCGATTCTGTAGAGTATATGGTAAATGCACATAAGGCTGATGCCATGATTTGCATCTCCAATTGTGACAAGGTGACTCCGGGTATGCTGATGGCTTCTATGCGTCTGAACATCCCTACTGTATTCTGTTCGGGTGGCCCTATGGAGGCAGGACGATGGAAAGGCGAGAATGCCGACCTGATCACTGCAATGATCAAGGGTGCTGACACCAGTGTCTCTGATGAGGAGATGACTCAGATAGAGCAGTGTGCATGTCCTGGATGCGGTAGTTGCTCGGGTATGTTTACTGCCAATTCCATGAACTCTCTTACCGAGGCTATCGGTCTGAGCCTTCCTGGCAATGGTACCATCCTGGCTACTCACAAGAACCGCATTCAGCTCTTCAAGGATGCAGCACGTCAGGTGGTTAAGAATGCTTATGCTTATTATCAGGATGGCGACGAGAGTGTATTGCCACGCAATATCGCTACCCGTGATGCATTCCTCAATGCCATGACTTTGGATATCGCCATGGGCGGAAGTACCAATACCGTGCTTCACCTGTTGGCTGTGGCTCAGGAGGCTGGCGCCGACTTCAAGATGGAGGACATCGATCAGTTGAGCCGCAAGGTGCCTTGTCTCTGCAAGTTGAGTCCTAACACTCAGAAGTACAGTGTGCAGGAGTGCAACCGTGCAGGAGGAATCATGGGTATATTGAATGAGCTCAACAAGGGAGGACTTATCAACGGCTCTGTAATGCGAGTTGATGGTCATACTCTTGACGAACAGATGAAGAAATATGATATCACCACTGGTCAACTCGACCCAGAAGCCGACAGAATCTATCATTCTGCACCTGGTCGTAAGTTCTCTACCCAGATGGGTAGTCAGGATGCTCAATGGGAGAGTCTGGATACTGACCGTGAGAATGGTTGTATTCGCGATTTGGAGCATGCTTATACCAAGGATGGTGGTCTTGCTGTGCTGTTTGGCAATATTGCCCAAAACGGTTGTGTGGTAAAGACTGCCGGTGTAGACCCTGTGCTTTGGCATTTCGAGGGTCCTGCCGTATGCTTCGACTCTCAGGAGGATGCCTGCGAGGGAATCTTGGATGGCAAGGTGAATTCTGGCGACTGTGTCGTTATTACCCACGAAGGCCCTAAGGGTGGTCCTGGTATGCAGGAGATGCTTTATCCTACCTCTTATATCAAGAGCCGCCATCTTGGCAAGGAGTGTGCGCTCATTACCGATGGTCGTTTCTCGGGTGGTACGTCAGGTCTTAGCATCGGTCATATCTCACCAGAGGCTGCAGCAGGTGGTAACATCGGCAAGATAAAGGATGGCGATATCATCGAGATCGATATTCCTAACCGCAGCATCAATGTGAAGTTGAGTGATGAGGAACTCAATGCCCGTCCACAGCAGCCATTGAAGCGCAACCGTGTGGTAAGCAAGGCTTTGCGTGCCTATGCACAGAGTGTAAGCTCTGCCGACAAGGGTGGTGTGAGAATCATAGATTAGTAGTATCTTTAGAAATTTAAGAGAATTCGGAGGAAAGTTAAGTGAGTTCCCACTTAACTTCCCTCATCAAATAAAAACAATAAGTATAAATGGCAAAAGAAGTAATTTCAGGAGCAGAAGCATTGATGCGCTCATTGCAGGCAGAAGGGGTGACAACCATCTTCGGCTATCCGGGTGGCAGCATCATGCCAGTGTTTGATGCACTGTATGGTTACACGAGAGGAGAAAATAAAGTGTTTGATCACATCTTGGTACGTCACGAGCAGGCTGCTGCTCATGCTGCACAGGGTTATGCCCGAGTCAGCGGTGAGGTGGGAGTGACTCTTGTGACAAGTGGTCCTGGTGCAACCAATACGCTGACTGGTATTGCTGATGCCATGATGGACTCAACCCCTATTGTGGTTATTGCTGGTCAGGTGGGTGTGGGTGCCCTGGGTACTGATGCTTTCCAGGAAGTAGACCTGGTGGGTGTTACCCAGCCAATCTCCAAATGGTCTTATCAGATCAGACGTCCTGAGGATGTGGCATGGGCTGTAAGCCGTGCTTTCTATATCGCACGTAGCGGTCGCCCGGGTCCTGTCGTGCTCGACTTCACCAAGAATGCCCAGGTGGCTTCTTGCGAATGGGAACCGGTGAAGTGTGAGAAGGTGACATCCTATAATCCTTATCCTAAGATTGACGAGCAGGCTGTGGCTGAGGCAGCCGAACTCATCAATAAGGCAAAGAAACCTTTTGCCTTGGTGGGTCATGGCGTGGAACTTGGTGGTGCCCACAATGAACTGTTGGAGTTCTTGGAGAAAGCCGATATCCCTGCAGGACGTACTCTTCTCGGACTCTCAGCTCTGCCCAGCAATCATCCTCTCAATATGGGTATGCTCGGTATGCATGGCTCTTATGCCACCAACATGAAGACGCAGGAGTGTGATGTGCTGATAGCCATCGGTATGCGCTTCAGCGACCGTATCACGGGTGTTCCTTCCAAGTATGCTCCTCAGGCTAAGGTGATTCATCTCGATATTGACAAGGCCGAGATAGACAAGGTGATAAAGACGGATGTCGCTGTCATCGGTGACTGCAAACAGTCGTTGCCAGCCATCACACGTCTGCTGAACAAGAATGTACACCGTGAATGGCGCGACTCTTTCGATGTGTATCGCCAGCAGGAGCAGGAGAAAGTTATCGAGAAAGACATTCATCCTAAGGAAGGTCCACTGTTGATGGGTGAGGTGACCAATGTGGTGACCGAGGCTACTCACAACGAGGCTGTGCTCGTGAATGATGTCGGTCAGAATCAGATGATCAGCAGCCGTTATTTTAAGTTTACTAAGAAATTGTCTATCGTCACCAGTGGTGGCTTCGGAACCATGGGCTTCGGTTTGCCTGCAGCCATCGGTGCTACTTTCGGTGCTCCCGACAGAACAATCTGCTGCTTCTTCGGTGATGGCGGTTTCCAGATGAACATCCAGGAACTGGGTACTATCATGGAACAGCAGGCTCCTGTGAAGATGATTCTGCTGAACAACAACTACTTGGGCAATGTGCGTCAGTGGCAAGACCTGATGTTCGAGGGTCGCCGTTCGTTCACACACATGTTGAATCCACGTTATGCAGAGGTGGCTCATGCCTATGGTATTCCTTACGATGTGGTCATCGACCGCAAGGACTTGAAGGCAAAGGTAGAGAAGATGATTGCCACCAAGGGTCCTTATCTCTTGGAGTGCGCCATCAAGGAGGACGAGGACATCGTGCCTATGACTCTGCCAGGCAAGAGCGTGGACGAGATGCAGCTCGAGTTGAACTATTAAGAGTGGAACAGGAAGAGTGAGGAATCGACTCCTTGTGAAAGAGGGGTGAAGTATCAACTTCTTTGAACGATAAGATTATGGAGAATAACAACGAAAAAAAATTATATACACTGCTTGTTTATTCTGAGAACATTGCCGGTATTCTGAATCAGATTACAGCCGTGTTTACTCGCAGACAGGTGAATATCGAGAGTTTGAATGTATCTGCCAGCAGTATCAAGAACATTCACAAGTACACCATTACGGTGTGGAGTGACGAGGAGCAGATAGAGAAAATCAACAAGGCGATAGAGAAAAAGATCGATGTGGTGAAGAGTGACTATTACACCGATGACCAGATCTTTATCCACGAGGTGGCTCTCTTCAAGATTTCCACACCCGTCTTGCTGGAAAATCCTGAGGTGTCGCGTACCATCCGCAAGCACGATGCACGCATGATGGAGGTAAATCCTACTTACAGCACGGTGCTCCTTGCAGGACTGACAGAAGACATCGCCGACTTGTTCCATCAGCTCAACAGCTTTGACTGTCTCTTGCAATATACTCGCTCTGGACGCATTGCTGTAACAAGAAGTTATGATGAGCCTGTATCCGATTATCTTAAAAAAGGCGAAGAGGAGTAACTTCATAGAGTGATGAAAATAGTGTAAAATATGAATTATAAGAGTCGTATTTCTATGGTCTTCTGACTATGGAAATACGACTTTTATATGATAAAACAAGTACGAGATATGGAATTATTAAGCAAAGTAGGAAGATATGAGTTCCTTTCGGAACCTTTTCATTGTGACTATTCCAGTCACTTGTTTATGGGGCATTTGGGCAATCATCTGTTGAATGCTGCCGATTTTCATAGCAACGACAGGGGATATGGTATGAACTATCTCATGCCTCGCCATCGCACATGGGTATTGAGCCGTCTTGCCATTGAGATGACAGAGATGCCCAAGTCGTATGACAAGTTCGCAGTGGAGACATGGGTGGAGAATGCCATGAAGTATTTTACAGCGCGCGACTTCAAGATCTGCGGCGCATCACCGGCAGGTGAGGAGGAGAAAGTATATGGTTACGGCAAGAGTGTGTGGGCTATGATAGACACGCAGAGCCGCCAGCCTGTTGACATCTTCTCGATCAACGATGGCTTGATATCTCAGTATATCGAGACAGAAAAGGAATGCCCTATTGCTGCCAGCTCGAGGGTGAAGATGTCGGCAGATGCCCAACTCGTCAGAACCATTGACACCTATTATAATGATGTGGACGTCAATGGACATATCAATTCGGTGAAATATATCGAGCACATCCTCGATTTGTTTGATTTGGATTACTATAAGGCCCATTTCCTGCAAAGATTCGAAATTGCTTATGTGGCAGAGAGCCATCAAGGCGATAAATTGAACTTCTATATGGAGGAAGTAGGAGAGAATGAATATTGCATAAAAGTAACAAAAAGCATGCAAAATTCCGAAAAAGATATAGAAGTTGTAAGAAGTAAAGCGAAATTTATAAAAAAATGAAAGAAAAATTTGGTTGTTTCATAATGATTTATTACCTTTGCAACCGAATTAATAAAAGGAATAAACCCATAGCCGCTTTCTTGGATAGGGGGTGGACGGATCAAAAGACTTTCTTTGAATAAGTAGGGCTCGCATCTGTATGGATAAGTAAAACCCGCGGCTTCACAACAGTAGTCGCACAAAAAATTTTTATTATGGCAGAAATGAATTTCGGTGGCGTAATTGAAACAGTAGTCACCAGTCATGAATTTTCATTGGAGAAAGCACGTGAAGTATTGAAAAATGAAACTATCGCCGTTATCGGTTATGGTATTCAGGGTCCTGGTCAGGCATGCAACCTTCGTGACAATGGCTTCAACGTAATCGTTGGTCAGCGTGAGGGTAAGACTTATGAGAAGTGTCTGAAGGACGGATGGGTTCCTGGTAAGACTTTGTTCTCTATCGAGGAGGCTGTTCAGAAGGGTACTATCATCTGTATGTTGCTTTCTGATGCCGGCCAGATTGCTGTTTGGCCAAAGATTAAGCAGTATCTTACACCAGGTAAGACTTTGTATTATTCACATGGTTTCGCTATCAACTGGAGCGATCGCACAGGCGTAGTTCCACCAAAGGATATTGATGTTATCATGGTTGCACCTAAGGGTTCTGGTACTTCTCTCCGCACTATGTTCTGCGAGGGTCGTGGTTTGAACTGCTCTTATGCTGTATATCAGGATGCATCTGGCAAGGCTGAGGAGAAGACGATTGCCTTCGGTATCGGTATCGGTGCCGGTTACTTGTTCAAGACTACATTCCATCGTGAGGCTACTTCTGACCTTACTGGTGAGCGTGGTTCTTTGATGGGTGCCATCGAGGGATTGTTGGAGGCTCAGTATGATGTGCTCCGTGAGAATGGTCACTCACCATCAGAGGCTTTCAACGAGACTGTTGAGGAGCTGACACAGAGCCTTGGCCCTCTCTTCGGTGAGAAGGGTATGGACTGGATGTATGCTAACTGCTCTACTACTGCACAGCGTGGTGCGCTCGACTGGGCTCCTCGTTTCCGCGAGGCTATCAAGCCAGTTATGGAGTGGTTGTATTACTCTGTTAAGACAGGTAATGAGGCACAGATTTCTATCGACAAGAACTCTCAGCCTGACTACCGTGAGAAGTTGAACGCAGAACTCGAGGCTATGCGCAACAAAGAGATGTGGCAGGCTGGTGTTACTGTACGTAAACTTCGTCCTGAGAACAACTAATTTTTTTCTCGTACATAATGTTGGAAAGGGAATGGTCCGTGAGGGGTCGTTCCCTTTTGTTTTTTTTGTTCCAACGCTGATACCTCAAAATGAAGACATAAATATTGCAAATAATATAGATAACAATAAACCAGTCACAAATTGTGAGCAGTTATAAAATAATGAGATCGTAGTTATCACTCCTGTAGAATGTCGAATAATGTCTGTTCGTGGAAATCAATTATGATAGATAGAGGCTCGGCAGAACTTTACGGAGTTTTTTTTGAAAGAAAAGTCTCAAAGTATCATTCTTGACTTAAAAATATTTGTAATACATTGATTAATAGGTGTATATAATAAATGATACTTTTTGTGTTTTGTTGCAAAAAGTCTCATAAAAGTATCATAGAAGTCTCATTTTTGGCTGATTTTTTGGCTTTTTCAGCCTTTTCCCAGTTTTCTGCTTTATCTTTTCTTTATCAGATACTGAACTTTAGCAAGTTCAGAAGTTATAGAAGTTAAAGAAGTTATCACTCCCTTCGGTCGTTAGAAGTTATAGCCAACAGCCTTTTGGGTTGAATATCTATCTGTAAAGCATATGGCTTTAACTTCTCTAACTTCTTTAAATTCTTTAACTTCCCCATTTGCGAAAGTTGATGCAGGTATTCTTCATAATGTTTTCTTTGAATGCTTGTTGGAAATAAAAATGATAGTGCCCAAAATAAATCTAATAATTGGGCATTCGTTGCCCGCTGTATTGGCAGTGTGTGCCCGAGGCTTGTTCTGTCGATGCCCAAGGCTTGTTCTGTCGATGCCCGTCCGTTGGTCCATAAGGGATCATGCGGTGGCACGAACTTCTTTAACTTTTTTAACTTCCCATTTGCGAAAGTTGGCTTAATGATTGATTATCTTAATAACGTGGAATAAGGCAAAATGCTGCATCGAAAATGATATTTTTTGCTTAAAATGAGATGTTTGTGATACTTCTATGATACTTTATGTCATATTTCAAGAGAAGTCTCATTGTTGATAACTGATAATATATCAGTTAGTTATAACGATATTGAATATCAAAAATGATACTTTGATACATTTTTATCAAAAAACAAATTAACGTGCATGAACCATATTAATTTAGCCAACCATCTACAGAATCTTATTTATTACAAGGATGAGTATCGCTTATTCTATCCAAGAACACCTGCAGATATCCGGCATAATATAACGGAATATTATACAAAGTGAAAGACTTACCTTTCTGAGTCGTTACTGTATCCGATGTCATCGGACCATTCCAGAGGCGCAATGCCACCTTCTCTTTCGACTCTTCCATAAAAAGATGCAAGGAACGGAGTTTGGCATTGCTGCCTGTCTTCACTTCTATCGGAATCAGATGCGATTTGTATCTAATCAAAAAGTCGATTTCTGCTTGAGAATTCCTGGCTTCACGCACCCAAAACATTCTTTTCTCACCAAACATAAATGTTGAGTCCAACAATTCCTGCCCTACGATATGCTCAGCAATATCACCATTCCAAAGCTCATCGGAATCTTTACTAAATAGTAAATCTTCTTGCATACCTGCAACATAATTCACTAACCCCGTATCAATCCATAATAATTTAGGCCTTTTCTTCAAGTCGGGTAAAATAGGGAATGATGCTGAAGTTTGAGGATATACCAACTCCAACAAAAGTGTTTTCTCTAATATCCGGAAAGCATTGCCTGCTTCTGTCGCCTTGAAAGAAGAACTTGTGAATTTGGAAAACTGGATGCGATGTGCTGCAAATGTCCAGCCATAGTTCAAAATGTATCGGATAGCATCTTGCTCCTTGGGTTTACTGGCGTATTTTTCCACATCATCCCTATACCCAGAAAGCAGGGCATTAAACACCTCATTCAGTCTGACAATATCCATATACTTTGCATAATTGGCTACCGCCTCCGGCAAACCTCCCACAATCATATACTTCTTGAACCACTCCATGGCAGAAAGATGCAAAGAAGCTGGCAAGGACATGTTTTCAATACTGTCAGCCATCAGTTTCTGTCCCATGGCACGAAGAAATTCCACGAAAGTACATGGATGCAAAGTCATATATTCTACACGGCCGACAGGGAAAGAGATATGTCGTCCCATCAGACTTTCATTTCGCATTCCATTTCCAAACCAAAAATACTCGATCTCGATGTATATCCAAACCAAAAGTACAACCATTCTGCAATATGTAAACTTCATTAATAACAAACCCTTCGGCAGGATGCAGTATGCACTAAATTAATTCTGCCAGCGGGTTAGTATATAGGATCAATGAAGGCTACATCATCTACGACAGATTCATGGATTTGTGGTTAAAGAGAATATAAACAAAAAATGTGCTTTAAACGTGCGGAATATGCTTAAAAAAGACACATTCCGCACGTTTAAAGCACATTTTCTTAGATATAGCTTCATATTTGGGTTATTTCACATACTCTTTTCTTTACTTTTTATAGCAACAAACGTTAAATAAACGCTTTAAACATGCGGAATGTATCTAAAAAGATAGATTCCGCACGTTATCTCACTATTTTTTCGTATATTTGCCCCAGAAACATAACTATTTGAACCATGTTAATAGGTAGAAAAGAAGAACAAAAGACACTTCATCAAGCGTTGACTGCTGATGAGTCGAAGTTTGTTGCCATATATGGGCGCAGACGAGTGGGAAAGACATTCCTGGTAAGGGAGGCCTTCAACAATGACTTTGCCTTTTATCATACAGGATTGGCAAATGAGAACAATCGCATACAATTGGCAGAGTTCAACCGTTCACTCGCATCATATAGCCAACAGAAACAGTCGAAGTTAAAAGATTGGTATGATGCTTTTGACAGATTGGGGCAACTGCTGGCACAATCTACTATCCCCAAGAAAGTAGTATTCATCGACGAGATGCCATGGATGGATTCTCCACGCTCCAATTTCCTTTCGGCTTTGGAACATTTCTGGAATGGATGGGCTTCCGCCCGCAGAGATATTCTCCTCATCGTTTGCGGCAGTGCTACCTCATGGATTATCAATAAGGTGATTAAAAATCATGGTGGATTGCACAACCGTGTGTCTGTCCGTATTCATCTGAAACCGTTTTGCTTAAGGGAATGCGAACTCTATTCTGAAGAAATGGGACTGCGCTTCAATCGCCGACAAGTTTTGGAAGGATATATGATCATGGGAGGTGTTCCGTTTTATTGGTCTCAACTGAAACCGGAAATGAGTCTGGCACAGAACATCAACCAGTTGTTTTTCTCAGAGGATGGCAATCTTCGTCACGAGTTTGATGACTTATACGACTCTTTGTTCAAACAGCCTAAGCCTTATCTCTCGATAGTAGATGCTTTGGCCACCAAGAAAGTTGGAATGACCCGAACAGAAATCTTACGGGCTACCAAATTGACCGACAATGGCAAGTTGACGGAATACTTAGAGAACTTGGAATATTGCGGATTTATCCGAAAATATAATTGCATCGGAATGAAAGCCAAGAATGCCTTGTTCCAGCTAATGGATAATTACACCTTATTTTATTATAAGTTTATCAAGGACAGCTACATCAATGATGCACAATATTGGACTAAGATTACTGGTAAACCCGAGTACAATACGTGGTGCGGTTTGGCTTTTGAACGAGTATGCCTGCAGCATGTGGAGCAAATCAAGGCAAAGTTAGGCATTCAAGGAGTTATCACCACGGTTTATTCTTGGAGTGTAGCCGGGAGTAAGGAAAAGCCGGGAGCACAGATCGACTTGCTGATAGACAGGAACGATGATGTCATCAATCTCTGTGAAATCAAATACTCCAAGGCTCCATTTCAGATAACTAATACGATAGATGCGAGTTTACAAAACAAGCGTGAACGTTTCATCCAAGAGACTGGCACCGAAAAAGCCGTACATCTTACAATGATTACGACCATGGGATTATCCGACAATCCTTATGCCTGGGATATCCAGTCGGCAGTAACAATGGACGACTTGTTTGTTCTTTGGTAAGCAAAAGGGTGTATCATAAATGAGAGGAGGGTGTGTCATAAGTCTGTGACGCACCCTCGAAACTTCCTCCAAGAATTTAAAATTAATAGTTGAAATATACTTTCCCATAAAGAGATGTGAGAGCAAACCATTCAAAATTATCTACTATAAATTGTCCATCTCCAGATGAAATTCTTTGTGCTCTAACCGTACCATCGTTCATCCATCTTCTAGCATCAGAATGATATACAGCTACTACATAAGGACCTTCATACTGACCTATTCTATCACATACACGTATCTTGACTCTCACAAATCTTCCATCTCGGGTTTTCACATACCCACCAACCACACTCGTTTGAGATATTGGTGGAGTTGGAGCACCAAAGCCATAAGATTGAATTGAAGGTACCGATGGAACAGAAGGCACATTAGGAACCAATGGACGTCCTGTATTAGCATCCAAAGGTACATACTCAAAACCCTGAGCACTCATGCCTAACGAAAACGCTGCGAGCAAAGTCGCCAATAACACTTTTTTCATAAGTTAACCCTTTCTATTTATAAATTTAACGTTATATTATTTTGGGAACGAAGCAGTCCCTAAGCTAATCGCGAAACCCACATCATCAAAAAATATATTATAACATACAGGATGCTTTTTATACGGCAATATGCGGATCTCTGCAGAAACAGTCCTTTTAACAGCATTAGATGATGAAGACGTAAGAACAGGCATACCATAATTTTTCAAAATTTGCTTTATCGTAGTATCTATATCAGAAACATAATACTCGGCAGTTCCGTAGTAAACGAAAGGTTGTTTATTTCTCCAATGTGCCTTTATCTCGTCTTTTGAAGGTTGAGTATAAGAATTTATTTGAAACTTAAATCTGTAATTTGAAGGATGTTCATAACTATTATACACGATAAAACCGCCATAGTTACCCCAGATATTATAATTATTAGTATTATACCAGCTCCCCCAATATCCATCATAAAAACATGCAAAACCAAGTTCATAACTTTGAGCATGACTTTCTAATGGGGTAAACATAACTAACAAACCAAACAAAAAGAACAAATATTTCCTCATAATTATACTATTTTATTATTCATCTTCAAATACTCTATTGCACTAATAATTGCATTTACCCTAGAACAAAAGATTGCATGATCATGCTTTGATTGATTTTTATACAGGTCATAAAGCCAAGCTTTTGCTTCCTCCCTGCTTACATTCTCATCAACCACACATAGATATATATACTCAATTATCTTACGAAAGCTTGTTGCATTTGAAAATGGATCATCATTAGTATAAGGTGCATTTTTCACCTCATCTTCCAAGATTTTCTTTGCTGTTTCTACACTTGAAACCATACATTATGCCTCCAAAGCCACGGCTCCTAATGGCACTCTAATAATTGAAGATTAGCATAAACACAAAAGCGTGGAAACTGTATATACTAAAACAACAATGATTCGACTTGATAAATTTT
>OGRU01001012.1_pt1 | contig 23194 bp, 33 predicted proteins | sample 1553541 | NCBI WGS metagenome assembly OGRU01 (sample SAMEA2580068, study PRJEB22360) | human gut metagenome | biome: human gut; feature: human-associated habitat; material: faeces | place: Denmark | collected 2008/2010
TATATTGCGCAAGTTGAGATAGGCACGAAGACACCATCTGAAAGAACCATATCTGATATTTGCAGAGAGTTTGATGTAAACGAAGAATGGCTCCGAAATGGAACTGGTGAAATGTTTGTTCAGAAATCAAAAGATGAACAAATCTCGGAAATGCTCGGAGAAATTCAAAAGTCCGGTGAAGATACATTTAAGCACCGTCTTGTATCCGCACTGGCTAACTTGGACGAAGATGGATGGAACGCTTTGGAAAAGTTGATTGATTCAATCGCAAAAAAGAACGAATAAGAAAAAGCCAAGGGCAATGCGCAAGTCCTTGGCTCTTTTCCTTTATCTAAGTAATTTTTTAACATAGGCATAAATGCACTCTAACCAGTGTAAATTATCGCAAGCATTGATTAGCTTTGTGATTTCCTCTTTGTAATCTTCTTTCCCCATAGTACACCCCCTAATCTTTCCGCACTTGGTAGCAATACATCACATTATAGAACATACGTTCTTAACAATCAATATATTTGACGCACGTTTTTTATTGTTGTAAAATATCAACAAAAGAGGACGGTGAAAACGCCAATAAACACCGCCCTCGCCAGAACTTGAAGTCCCTTGTTTCAAGGGATGTTACAAGTGTATCATGTGAAAGGGGGATAAAAAACATGATGAAAAAAGACCGAATCAAAGAAATATCGACACATTTATCAGTCAACCGTACTAATTATATGTTAAGTTTTCGTGGAAATCTCCATGAATTTCTAAATGAACCTGACATGACGGTTTACAAGCTTGCTGATGAAGCTAATTTGCCTTATTCTACGCTTAATTCACTACTATACGGTAATTCTAACGACACGAAGCTATCGACCGCTGTTGCGCTTGCTAGAGCCTTCGGAATAAGTGTAGACGAACTGGTAGGTTGCGGCACTATGGAAGATAAGATGTTGGAATCTGTCAAGATATGCCGCAGTCTGCCGGAACACTCTCTGTACCTTATCCGTTACTTCATACGTCACCAAGCTAAAATCTATTTCAGTCTTGAAAAATCGCACAAGTATATTTCTGTCCTTAATCCACAACTTATGAATGGAATTATCGCAACCACAAATGCTGTGGAACCCATGTGCATAGACAGTTTGCCGGAAGACATAAAATCCAAGGCTTATATCGGTGTGAAAATTCCGTGCGACTACTATATGCCGTTTTATCTGCCTAGGGAAATTATTCTCCTTGCAGCGGATCGTGAACCGCAAGACGGTGAACGATGTATTGTAACCAGTAATGGGGGAATATATATTGTCGTGAAAACACATATAATTGAATACGGTGTAAGAAAATGGAGATATGTTCCGCTTATGTCTCCGAACAGCATACTCCCGGAAAATCTTATTGATGACATGATAGGATATGTGGTTGGTTTTGTCAACAATGACGGTGATTGGGGAATCAGATAAAGAGATTAAGAGCATGGCTTTTACACCATGCTCTTTTTGATTGATTTATTTTTACTTTTAATCTCCACCCATCGGCTATCACTCCTTCTGTAAATGGCAAGTTAGAAATGAATATAGAACAAAAAACAGGTCAATATAAAAACCAAAAATTAAATAAAAATGTAACAGTATGTAGTATAACGTTAACTCCTGGTTTGTGGTTAATAATTGGATATATTGATGGCAATATATCATCTGATTTTATATACAATAATACCCTTTTCGATCAAACTGTTAGAGAATCAATGATTGGCGGTGGTGGAAGTATAAACGTAATTTTAAGAGGGATAGATACAACTACCACTGTCAATTTATCCACTTATGACTTTGTTAATGTAACATCCGATCTCACCTATAGAGGAACTCTTGCCGCAATTTGTTTAAAACCTTATTTATAAATATAATTGACTAAATATAATACTTCGACAAAAGCATCGGACGGTATAATTATCTGATTTGATCCAGATATTTTACCCTCTATTGACACATTCTGATCTGTTACAACACCATTAATATGTATATTATCAGCCCCGTCTCTGTTAAACAAAGCCCATGATTTAATGGCTATTGGAGTATAACCTTCTTTTTTTGTTGGAAATAATAGCGAAAAAATTCCAGGGTTTAGTGTAGTTTTTACGCCTAACGGTATTTTAAGTACTTTTAATTGTGGTAACTTGCCATTTACATCATTTAATCCCCCAGTGATAGTACCGTCACCAATAGTCGAAATATCGGTAGTTCCGATAAGACTTATAAGTGATTTAAGATTTTTTACAGCCAGTTTAAGTTTTCCAAAAATAGATGATAACTTTTCTCCTGTCGTTAATTCATCTAAAGTTGTTGCTTCTTCAAACGCCGCAGTCAAATTACTACCATCACCAGTTTTGGTCAAATAATTTGTCAAATCTGTTTTTGGAATTTCATCTATTTTTTTATCAATATTGATTTTGTCATAATAATTTTCCAAATCAGAAACTGTTTTTTTAATGTATCCAGCATCATTTTCTAATTCGCTAACTTTTGTTGGAATTCCTCCTGTTTGCTGTTTTGCCTGCTCCATATAATACTTTGCGTTATCGGTATCTTCTCCTTCTCTTGTTCCTGTTCCACCTATGGCATAAGATTCAGCCAATACAGATTTTGCATTTGCGGATTGCGCATAAGCAGATGCATTTGCGGATTCTACTCTAATATCTGCTAAATAATTAGGCTGTAGCATAGCATCTGTTACTGATCCTGTTTTTATTGAAAAAGAATAAGTCTTATTCTTTCCAGTACCATTCACGGAAACAGCTATAGTTGCAGAATCTTCAAATGTCAACACCGGAATCATAGAACCAATATCAGCCGTAAACTGTGTTCCATCTTCTGTAGTCATGGTAATGATTCCGTCATCAGACATGGAAAAGCCGACAGGTATTTTTTCAATATTGAGGTCAAAAATTACTTTTTCTCCATTGTACTTTGTAATGGTGATTATTCCTGTAGTTTCATCCATATTCCAGTCTGCAATATTTCCGTTTATTGCAGACTTGTCTACTTTTAAGGCATCTTGTGATATGATACGGTTGTCCAACGCATCAATAGCAGAATCCATCTGATTAAGATTGTATGCATCTAAATCCGTGTTTTCACTGGGGTAATCTTCCCAATTAATCCTGGTATAAACCTTATTCATTGCCATCTGCAGAAACCTCGCTTTCTTTTTCTCTGTTTCTTTCTGTCAACTCTACATTGATTTGATTGTCTGCGGCTCTGTTAATCTGCCCGGCAATATCATTCACAATGAGCCGCTTAATCTCCATCGGTAGACCACATCCGTTAAAAAGATTTATGATTGACTGTTCAAATTCTCTGATTTCTAAGCTGTTCATATTCCTTCTCCTATCCTATGAGATTGTATGCCTTAAGAGCATCTATCAAACTGTTAACTGTGGTAGCAATACTGTATGTGCTGGTTGAACTTGGTGATGCGATTTTGCTCACTGTCTTTTTTTGTGCACCATTGCTTCCAAAAAATCCAACATTTCCCAAACTAGATGCTAATTTAACATTTCCTGCACTTGTTATTGCAAAAGCAGTCGTGTCAACTAAAAGTGTCCCATAAATTTTGTGCGTATGTCCTATTGCAAGTTCTGTATCTCCACTTATTTTTACACTACTGCTAAATGCTATAGTTCCTCTTGATGTTTTTGGACTTATTGTATCAAAGTATCCTTGAGGCGCATTTACACTTCCAGTGGTTACAATTCCACTTGCTGTAAGAGTTGTACTGTTTGAACTGTATGTTGCTCTTACTCCTGCTCCATCCATTCCACAAGTATAAGAACCGTATTTCAGCACAATCGTACTATAATCTTGTGATGCTGACTGTAAATTGATAGTTCCTCCGGTTATATCAATGCTTTTTGCAGTAACTTTCCCATCAGCGGTAATAGAAAAGTTGGTAGAATCCAATACAAACCTATTCCCGGAAATACTTACCTGTCCGCTCTCAATGCTCAACTGCGAACTGACATCACCTTTTGAAACTTTCAACTTGATTTGGTCTGCTTGAACTGAGATTGCCGCCGCCAATTCTACTTCTGCATCTATTGCCCTTTTTGCTTCAAGTTCAATCTTCCCGGCTGTCTGTGTAATTTTTGTATCCAGTCCACTTTCAACATCCTTTATCTCAGACCGGGTCTCTTCAACATTACGCTCCAACTCATTAGTCTTGCCGCGGAGTTGAATTATACTTTTGTTAATTCCATTTACCTGTTCACTGTATTTTGGTGCTTTTCCGGTGGCAGATATGGTGTCTATCGGTTGTTGGATTCCTTTGTATGTTCTGCTCAACACATAGCTTTCTATGATTTCTTTAGCCGTATATACATTGACTGCTTCTCCAAGGCTCAAACAAGGATTTCCTATTTTTTCACAGTTATAAGGTCTATATTTTACAACTTTAATAACCTCATACAGATTTCTTGCAACCGTTTCTAGGGCATCTGCACCCATTCCATAAACAAGGAAATTATCTTGCAAAATATAACTGTTGTCGTTCTCGGTAATCTCTGTATCCGGGTAAACTGCACCAATATCATTTTCTGATTGTCTTATCTGCACTTTTGTAACTTTTTGGCAGACAAAATCTTCATATTTAACTGATTTGTATTTTCCACCAGTAACCTTTTCTTTTTCAGAACCTTTTCTAGGGTATAATCCTTTCTGTGGATATAATCCTTTTTGTGGATATAATCCGGATATTATTGCTTTAAGGAAAACATATTCAAATTTTCCATCATGGTTAATGTGACCAAAGCATCCATTTATTGAGCAGATTGCTTCCATGACCGTCTGTCCAGAAAGTTCACTTGGCTTTATGGTTTCTGCCACTTCCATGCTGTCATTAGGTAATGTGGCTGCTACTTGCTCAACACCAAAATATGAAAAAAAACTGTCTCTGAACTGCTTTAAAGTCAGAGGAAACTTCAATCCGTTATACCAGGAAGATACTTCTGATTCTCCAATATCGTATATAACGTCATATGCCGTCACATTCCTGTAACGCTTATCATCTGTTGGTTTATCGGAAATGACACGGTATTTGCCGAAAATAAACGGTGCGTCAACATGTCCATTAATCACAACAGAAACATTTATCTGTTTCCCAATCATGCTTGTGAACACGTTGGAAATTTTGAATTTTAACTGTGATGCATTGCACTGTCCAAATGTAAGGTAATCATCATCACATAGTATTTCTTTTAATTCAAACTGTTCAAAATGGATTTCGCTGTTGGTGATTTTTACAGACTTGTCCTCTGTTTCAATCGTGATTTCCTTTTTGGATGCGCTTTTATCAAACAAATCCGCATAAGTATAGTTACTCATTCGCTACGCCTCCGACAAATGAAAATTCTATCTGATTGTATTTAATCTCTCCGTCATAAGTTCCGTAGATTGTAGGCTTTATATCAGCCATATATCCATATTGTGTGACATATTGACCTAAAAATGGAATGTATGCCGTGATATTGCATCCTTGTTCCGTTGCATCAATAAAGTTGCTTCGTATCCCGGACAGCAATTCTTGCAAATCGTCATCCGTCAGCATCGCAGGCGTGGAAAAATCAACACTTAATGCTTTTAGCTCCACAGCATTTCTATGTACGTATCCATTTGCATCAGTCCACGGGTCTACATCTTGCATATTTACAGCTGGCTGATAACTTTCAGCGGCTATAAATCTTGACTGGTCAATAACGTAATCTCCAATTTTTAAAAGCCATCCTTGATATGCTGACATACGCTCACCGCCTTATTGCATAAAAATAGACAGCACCCATTCAGAGTGCTGTCTGTGTTAAAATACATATACATTCTTGTGTTTTTGGTTAAATTGCTCTTGACCGTATTGTCTTGCTGCAATTCCAATTTGATCGGTTGTTATTCCAAACTCTTTTTCAAGGATTCCTTGCAGTAGCTGATTATTCTGTTTCAGAAGTGCAATTTCCTGTTGTGCCGTAGAGATGACAGCATCTCTGATTCTAGTAATTTCCTCTCCACCTGCAACCGCAGTTTTGCCACCTACAGTTCCTAGCATCTCCGGAACACCGTTCTCTCCCGCCATGAACATTGTGTATCGGCTTGGAACGTAACCACCTTTTTCAAATGTAGGTATTCTTCCGACACTAATGTGTTGTATATTATTCGGAACTGCGTCACCAATTTTAGGTATTAACCTTGCTGCAGACATCAAACCATTAATAAGGTCTATGGCATTGTTTATCATGGTTTCTATTCCACTTATTACAAGGTTCAAAGGAGCTATTGCAACATTAGCTGCTGTTTTAAATGCTGTTCTAAACGCCGTTGGAATGTTTTCAAGCAATTTATTCCATTTTGTTAGTCCAAACTGCTCTGAAATTTTTTTCCACCAACTTGAAAATCCTGTTTGGTTCCACCATGTTGTAAAAGAAGTCCATTTTTCAGAAAGTGATGACTCTATAGTTTGACCCATTCCTTGCCACTTTTCCTTTGTGAACCAAGGAGATACATTTTCATTAAACCAGTTTCCAACAAGTGGTGCTATATTGATAAGTGCAGATGATAGACCAAAAGTATCTGACATATCTACTTTTGTATTTTTTATTTTATCAATTAGCCAATCAATTTTATCTCCAAAATCATCAAGAGTGCTATGTTTTGGAAGCAACATTGTTCCTGTCAAAAATCTATACAAATCATTATCTGTTATATCTTTGTATAAATCATCCCACGCAGTTTTTAATGTGGTAAAATCAGTATTTTTTAATGTATCAAAAAAACCATTTTCACCAAACCACGTAAAATTGTCGTAGTACTCTGCGTCTTCTGGGAACAATGCTTTCCCTAAAGATTTTCCTACATTAAATCCAATCTCCCAAGTAACCGCAGATATTGCAATTGTCGGAACTATTCCTATACTTGATCCTAGTACTTTGGCTGATAACTTGTCCGATATTTTTCCCCATATGATATCTCCAACACCAGTAAACTTTAAAAGACCTATTGCTGTGATAATCGTGGTTTCAATCGGTGCAGCATCAAAGCTTCCTTTCCACAAATCGATAGCCGCATCTATGGCAGTCTCTATGAAGTTTCCGGCAGATGTAAACACAGCAGTCCAGTCAATACCAGCAAGAAACTGTCCTATGTTTTGCCCAATCTGATACCAATCTACAGATGCAATAGCATCGGACATCCAGTTAAATATTCCTGTGACAATACCGGATAAATCTTGTCCTGCTTCGAAGAAATCACCATTGAATAAATCTTTGAACAACTTTTTCACAGGTTCAAGAAGTTTTTCTATCTTATCCGCCCAGCCAAGAGCTGTATTCTGCATCTTGTCGAATGCTTCCTGCCATACTTTTTCGTATTCAGCAGTAGCATCCATGATTTCCTTGGTAAGGTCAATTCCTGCTCCACCAGCGCCACTTCCGGAACCACTGGATTTTGGTGTGGAAATAACTTTCAGTTTGTCAAATTCACGTACTCCGCTCTTTGCATTTTTTGCACTTGCACCAACTTTATCCAGCGCATCTGCCGTGTCTTCCAAATCTTCATTGTACCCGGATACACCTTGACCGAATGACGAAAAGTCAATCTTGATTCCCAGTAAATTTGCTACACTGACAAGCAGTCTCTTAATCGCAATTACGACACCGTTAATGACAGGAAGTACTTTCTGTAATACCGGAATAAACAACTGCCCCAGTACCATGCCGGCTTCTTTTACGTTGTTGGTAAACTGGCGAATCATATTACTTGGAGAATTGATTGTATTCGCCAAGTCTCCCCATGATACTTTGGACTGGTCTAAGATTGCCAGTAGACGCAACTGCTGTTTCTCTGCCTGTGACATTTCAGATACAGCCTTTTCAATGCCGTATTTGTAAGCATAAGTCTGCAGTGTGGCATTCGTGATATCAATACCATACTTATACAGTGCTCTTGACTGACCGATCAAACCGGACTGTAAGTTTGTTGCAACTGTACTGAAATCCACGTTAAACAGAGATGAAATGTCCCCGGCAAGCATTGTCATGGACTTTGAAATTGCCGTAGTGACTTCTCCGGTCTGCCCTAAAGAGTTGGTAATAGATGCAAGCTGTGAAGCGTACTGCGTAATCTCCTGTAAATTCAGTCCCAGGTTCTTCATTCCGCTTTCAGAAATCAATCCACCGTCTACATCTACTTTCAGACCGGACATTTTACCAAGCAGTTCATTTACACGGCTTCCGAAACTCTGCGCATAATCCTCTGCGTTGTCGTAACCGAATTTTTCAAAATCCTTGCCCCATTCCTTGCCGACTTTATTAAACGCTACCGTGTAGTAGTTAAATGCTTCTATATAGTCCGTAGTTCCTTCTATGGACTTCCACAGACTTTTAATTCCACGGATCACAAGGAAATATGTTGCGTAGAATCTGCCGAAAGCCGCAGCAAGACTGAATGTGCTTTTCGTGGCTCTTCTTGCGCTTACCGTATAGGTGTTCAGATTACGTCCTAAAGAGTTTGCGGCTCTCCCGGATGCTGCACCGGTAGATGCCAGTCCTGCCAGTGCGTTTGTCATTCGGATAATGTTCTCACTGACATTTGGAACGGTTGAAAGAGTTGTAAGTAACTGCTTCAAATTCTTTGCCAGTAAAGGAATGTTCGTGATTGCTCTGCCGGATGCCACACCACCAAGTCTTGAAATCGAAGATGCTATGCTAGCAATATCCCCTACTCCATCTACTTTAGTTCCTGCCATGTCAGCAGAAAAAGTCTTCAGTGCAGATGAAATCCTGCTTAATCCGCTTGTATCTATTTTCCCCATTCTGTTAATGGAATTTGTCAATGTGGAGATATTCTTAATACCGCTCGTATTCATGGAACTGGCGGCATTTGCGATACTCTGTATGCTATTAGAAATGCTTGTCAGTTTGGATGTATCAATAGACAAGCTTCTCTGAAAATTCGTAAGACTTGATGCAAGTTTATTCAGCGCATTAGTTGCTTTGTTCGCATCCGCACTGATTTTTATTTGAAGATTATCAATATCTGTCATACTGCACCGCCTTTACCGAAATAAAAAAGGAAGTGTCTGCCACTTCCAAGAAAAAGAGCGGTAAGCTGTGACACCTACCGCTCCTAAAATTACTTTTTGAGATATGCCCTTGTAACCGCACCGACTTTTCCATCTACAGTGATTCCAACACTCTTTTGGAATGCTTTTACTGCATCAGAAGTGGTTTTTCCAAAATATCCGTCAATGTTCGTCTTACCTTTCGCATTTACAGACGGCATAAAGCCTTTCCTTACAAGTTCGTACTGCACCCACTTGACATCATTTCCCTTCATCATTGCCAGACGCTTGTAATAAAGAAGTCTTTCCGGCTCTGTATAAGGGTTTCTATAGCTTGTAGAATCCTCATATACGGCATCTAACTCCTTGTACCATACATTCATGTCTACATTGCCTACAATGCCGCCTACACGACCTTTAGAAGTATACTGCCAGCCTACCATGTTCGGTACTTGCGGTTGATACTTCACATTACACTTGCCGTTATTCTTGCCGTACCGTGCGATCCACATGGGATAACTCACACCGCCATAAGGCTTAATGTATGTCTTGTAAAAACTTTCCCCAGTGTACACACCGAACTGCAATCCTGCATCAGTAATAACCTTGCCGTAAGCATTGATAATGGAAATAATATTTTTGCCAAGACCTTTCATAACGGCATCTTCAACATCAAGATATACTGTCACTTTTCTGCCATTAAGAATAGTAAGCACTCTTCTTGCATCAGATCGTGATTTTGCAACCGTTGTAATATATCCGTATTCATATACTCCGTGCACATGGACATTGTGCTCTTTACAACCTTTCCAGTTCTCTTCAAACTTCTTGTCCGGGTTCAAATCCTTACGGATGACTTTCAAAATAGCAAAATCAATACCGTTCTGTTTTACCGCCCACCAGTTAATCGTCCCCTGGTATGAGGACACATCAATTCCTGTTAAACTCATGTTTGTTTCTCCTTAATCCGGGCTTTCCGGCAACCCTTGTTCTCTTAATGCTTTGATTCTCTGTTTCATTTCCCATATTGCAATTTCTTCGTTGGATTCCTTATATTTAGGCTCATTATCATGTGCTATCTTTTCTGAAATAGGCTTTTCAACATAAGTAGCTCTTGCTTTTTCTCCATGTAAGCAAGAGTCTATTGCAACGATTAATGCAGATATTCCGTAATCTCCCCACCGTTGCCATGAATTCCTATCTTCTTCCTCTTTTTTGAGTTTATATCCTTTGTAGCACCACTCTAATTTTTTAGGATTCAGATGTTTGAACTCTTCCATCGAAATTCCCATGGAAAAAGCAAATGGAAAATATTCTTCCCATATTATTTTGTGCCAGTCGATTTCTTCTTGTGGTCCTGCGGCATCTTCGTTACCTTGCTGTCCTCTTTCTCCATTTCTTCCTTGGCCTGCGTCATCATTTCCGTCAGACCCGACAGTTCGAAAAAACCGTCTTCTTTCATACAGTCTGTCAGTTCTCCATACAACTTCACAAAAGAAAGACTGTTTGCCTTCATGTATTCTTTCATCAAAGCCTTGGATTCATCCGGTGTAATATCCTCATGGTTTTCAAGAAGTCCTGCATAAAAAGCCGTTTTGCATACATGAGGAAATTCTGCAAGCATATATCCACTACCATCTACAATTTCTTCTGATGTGGGATTCTGTATATTTTTTGCTTTTTTAGCTACATAGCCACCGGAAAGCATAAGAAACATCTTTTGAATCAAATCCTTGCACTCCACAGCACCGAATCCAAACTCTAAAGTATATTCAACATCATTAACTAAAATCTTCTTCATAAAAACATATCCTTTCCCCAACATTTTGTTGGAAAGGAGCCGCCCGAAGACGGCTCTCTTTTGCTTAAATCAATGTTTCGTCTACCGTTTCATCATTGTCAGCCACGGCAGTGTTATTTGTTTCTGACTGACTTTCTATTTTTTTGTCAGTGTAATTGCTGTTGGATAACCGTTTTCGTCTTCGGTTACTGCAACAGTGTAATTATCTTCAATCCACTTCGGTACAGTAGCCTGTGCAATCGTAGCAGTTCCAGTCAGATGATCGTCTGTTGCTTCGTCCGGTGCAAAACTTTCCTGACCGATAAATGCGCAAATACCCTCTGAACCTTTTCCGTCAGTTCCATACAGGATGATAAAATCGAGTTTCTTTCCCTCGTTTGTCACCATTTCATCCTTGTACTTTTTCTCAAATGCTCCTTGCACTTCCATACTGTTAGCGGCTCTACGACCCATTTCCTGCGTTTCTACCAAATCTTCCAGTGTAGAAGTATCCACCATGTTCTGACTTCCGAACGGTGAAGGAATACTTTTTGCTCTCATAAGCAATTTGTACGTTCCTGCCCAGTACTCACCAGTAGCGGCACTAGAACTAGGCTCTTTATAGGCAATTCTTGATTTTAAACCAGTAGCCATATTTACCTCCAATTTTGCATAAAAAATAGAGCCTTTCGGCTCTGTCAATAGTTACAATATATCATCAGCATCTACGTTTCTTCTGAACCGTGCAGTGCTTCTGTATGTGTCCTGCGAAGTATTATTGAACTCCGGCATGGAAGTTATTTGAAATCGCAGACGTTTGAAAAGTCCGGCAACCGTAGACATGATAGCTTCAGCTTCTTCTTGACTTTCGTTGGTTATCACATCCACTTGGTACGATGCTGTGATTCCATTAACAGACCGTCCTTCAAGGTCTTGTCCTGTCTCTGTGAACGGCATAGCATGAAAGTACACCGTAGGGAATGTAGGGTCTGACAAATCTTTACTTTTGTCCGTCACATAAGCTTTAGGATGGCTCTGCGGTATCTTCATTTTTAAGTACGATGCAATCTTTACTTTGAAATCTGATACCCACTGATATTCATTATCCACTACTAAACACCACCTTTGCTGTCTGTGATACAATATCACGAAGTTCTATTGCAGTCATGTACATAAATGGTCTTGACGGCATACCTTCTGTAAAATACCATTTACCGTCATCCGCAGGATAAAACCACCCATATCTCCCATCCGCAAGTTGCCGTATGGTTTTTCCGCTTGCATACTGCCAGTCAACACCTTCCGGTAGATTTCCTTTGTACGGTGATTGCTTTCCGACAACACCAGTACCAAACTCCACGAAAGCCGCATGGTCTGTACCTGCAACCACCGCCCAAACACCGCCACCTTTTACGGATCCAACATATTCCGAATGGATGCTTTGCAAAAGTTCCGATGTAAAGATAGCATCAAGGTCAGCAATCTGCACTCTAGCAATCTCTACGCCCTTTTCTGCCAGTGTTTCAGCCAGTAGCCTGCATTTATACTCTAAACTATTTTCATAGTCTCTAAGAGCCTTTACAGCCGCTTGTATGGACTTTGGGTCAAACAGATTGATGTTGATTGTATTTCCCATATCACTTCACCGTCTTCTGTAACAAAAACAAATCTGCTGTCAGTCCCTCATCTGCAACGCCTTTGACAACATAGTCCGCAGTCTTGTTGTCCACAAGTCCGTCATCGTCACGACCTACTTCTGACTTCTTCCAGATAACATCTCCTGCCTTAATCGGCAAATAGCCTTTGTCGGTCACAATCTGACAGTAGGAACTGGAATCATCAATACCAAATTCCTTTACCAGTACTTCCGACAACTTATTGCTGATGTTGGCAGAAAAAAGGACGGGTTCAGAATATCTAGTAGTTTCTCTCAAAACCACTGGAATCTTTTCTCCGTCCATCTCGATGTACTTTATTTCTCCGTTTTCGTCCCGGTCATAAATCGTGACTTTTTCTCCCTGACGTGAGTACTTCATGTCCTGATTGTTAATGTCAAGCATCTTTCTTCACCTGCTTGTAAATCTGATTTACACCAGTGCTTGCCAAACCGGAAACAATTCCGACCGCAATAGCATTTAGCACATCATTTGCCGGGAAATCCGGAATAACATACATTCCTACTACTCCGAGAATGCCACCAACAATGCCGACAACAACCGGGATGTAGTTATCCTTAATAACCGGAATCAGCTTCGCACCAATACCGGCAAGATAGCAAATAACCACGATTGCAACACAAGTTCCTACCTGTGAAAAATCCATCATTCCTTACCTCCGTTCTCTTTAATGTTAAGTCTTTCCTCAATTCCATCAAGTCTATGATGCGCAGATGCCGTACTGGCTTCAACCTTTGTCAGCTTCTGTTCATGCTCTGCAAGCTCTTTCTTCATCTCTGAACGCTCGCTTTTCATTTCATTGATAGTATCAAGGATGGTGTCCAGTTTCATGTTGATGCGTGTGTTTTCTTTCACACGTTCCTCAATATCCTTTGTGTCTGTTCTTTTGCTGTTTTTCAGACCAATGTAGACGGAAAAACCGAGTGATAACACGCTTATAATGATTGCTGTAGATAACTCTATAGTCACATCATATACCGCCTTCCTTGTTTGTTGGCACACAGCCCACCACCCTTAAAGTGTGCCGCCTGCAACCTTATTACTGGAATCAGTAACATGGTCACGCACAATCTTCTAAACCCCTCGATTTCGATGGGGTTATAAAACTTTTGCAAATGGAAAAACACCCACAAACAGTTCTTCCCGTTCTCTCCATGTTCTCGACACTCCATTCTCTGAATAGCTTGCCATGAAGTTTTCACCGGCTTGCGATCTGTCATACACAACAAGATTAACCACCACGGACTGAAATTTTTTCATATCCGCATCAATCTTTTCTTCCGTGTAACTTTCCGGGTACATTCTTTTTGCTCTGATGTCGGCTTCTGCTTGACTGATAAGTTGTTCCAAAAGAGGATTTTCTTCCAAATGGTCAAACACGACCTCGGAGCTTTCAGAATCAATATGAAATTGTTTCAGACGGATTTTTACTTGCTCCAAAGTCGTATATTCTGCCATGTGTTACCTCTTATTCATCCTTTGCTACTACTGCCTTGCTGCCAGCCTTAACTGCCTTGTAAGATCCATCGCATTCTACTACGGTGATAATCTTTCCAGTTTCTGCGGTAATCTCTTCGCTACCGTCCCATGCAGCCCACGTCTGTACAGATTTTCCATAAGTTACAGTTTGAGCGGATTCTCCAATCTTGTACTTATAAGAGTTACCTGCGCCTTTGCTAGGGCTTACAGTAATCTTTGTTTTACCATTGTCTGTGGCGCTTGCAATGCTGGTAACAGTCAATGTACCAAGAGTGTTATCTCCTGTAATTGTGGACACTACAATGCCGTCAATTCTTTCTGCGAAAAGAACAATGCCAGAAATGACAGTGTCCTTACAGGTCATGTTGTCATAATCCGGCGTTTCATGGATTCCAATATATCCGGTTGCATCAGAAGTAAAAGTGAATGCTTCATCCAGATCCGCACCGTTTACAGGAATGTAGTACAGAACAATATTATCTTTTGCGGTTGCATAGATGCTTCCCTTTGGTACAGAACTGTTAAAGATAACAGTGCCAAGTCCAAGGAAGTTCTCTACATAGGTCATGCCAAAAGCATTTTGTAAAGAGATTTGTGCGGTTGCCAGATAATCTGCCACATCCAGCGGATTCATGAAGTATACTGCTTGAATTTCATCATCTTCAAACAGCACCTGTAACTGTCCCCATGCCTGTGCAAGTGCAGCCTGGAAAGTCTTTCCAGAAGCAGAGCCTGTGCCAGTAGAAAGAAAATCAAAGAAGTTCTTACGGATTCCCTTCTGCACATCTTTCAGCATTTCGTCGCCAGTCATTACAACCGCTTGATCGTACCCCTTTTCGATGATGGCTTCTGCGGAAGTGGCTTTTCTCCACTTCTTCAAAGTAATCTCTTCATAGTTTACGGGTACAGTTTTGTATTTAGAAAGAGGAATGGTATCTCCTTCTGCAACCAGTCCATCTTGAAGAGTTCCTACTGCCTTGTAGGACTTCAACATGGTTCCTGCTGCCTTAGGGATTTTTCTGGTTACTCCAAGGGCTTCTACCAACTTTTTAATGGAATACCCAAAAAGGTTTACGAACTCAATTTCTCTTGCTTTTGCAAGGTCATCTTTCTTAATCAGATTGTTTTCTGCTGCCATAGTTTATACCTCCTAAAATAAATCTTGGTTCATTGCAATAGCACGTCTACGCTCATTTCTGTCCGGAATTGCCATAATCTGATCTTTGGTCATACCAGAGTATTCGCCGCCACCGATATTCACTCTTGGTCTTGTGCGCATCCATTCAGCCTGTGCTTCTGCTACTGCCGCTTTTTTTTCGTTTTCAATAATAGTTGCAATGGCGGTATGGTCAGATTCCGAAACCGCATCAATCAACTTTTCAACAGATTTTTCAGAAACTCCCTTGTAGGCAGCTACTGCCTTAATGTGGTTAAGTTCCTTTCGCATGGACTCTCTTTCTTCGTCCGCAATTCTCTGTGCTTCTGCTTTTGCTTCCGCTTCCTGCTCTTCCGCAGTCTGCTTCGATCGAAGTTGTTTCTTGTACTCTGCTGCTTCCGAACTAGCTTTATCAGATCTGTTTTTATACTTCTCTTTTTCAGCTCTTTCCGTAGCAAGTTGCGCCATGAGTTCTTCAACAGTAGGCTGTTTGCCTTCAATCTGTTGTCCACTAACTTCTGTTGTTTGTGTTTCTGTTGTCTGTGTGGTTACATCTGCCATGATTTTTACCTCATTCTTTCTTAATCTTGCTCTTTATACTTTTTCTCTAAGTTCTTGCGATTAACGTCTTCTCTGACGTAAGGCATATAAAAAGCCACTGGGAAAACCCAATGGCTTGATATCATGATATTTATTTGTCTGTACGGCTCTTATCAATTAAAGGGCTGTTAGAAATTTGGTCTGACAAGTCTTGCATTGTCCTTTCCGAATTTGGTTCTTTTTCTCCATCCCCACCTTCTCCAGCATTTTGGCTATTTGTTTTATAAATAGTTTCTTGGTATTTGCGAACTCCTTCTCCACTTCTGCTGCATACCTTGCTTGGATCATCGAAAAACGGGATGGAATCAGTAGTATCTTCAAGACTAAATCCATGACTGAGCATAGTAGCCATTGCATTCACCTTCGTTGACATTTCGTATGTCTTTTGTCGCTTGATGTTTGGCTCTAAATCAGCTATTGTAAGTTTTCTCATTGGATCATCTTGCGGAACATAGGAAGATGCATTGATAGCTGCTAACACAACCTCAACCTCTTCCATTTTGCACGAATCAATAATCATCTGCTGTTTTGATGCCGCTGCTTCTGCATGGCTCCACCCTGTAGCATCACTCATTGCGACACCAGTACTGCCACCAGAATTATCATTTCTTTGCGGTACATTGCACTTTTGCAAGATTGTTTGTCTCCGTACCTGTATATTGTTAAGCATTCCTTCGTAGTCATAATTAACAGCAAGTGCTTCTACAATAGGTGTTTTTCCATCGGATGCCGTATATGTTTGCATCCATTCACCAGACTTTGGCTTTCTTACGCTTTCTGTAACTGTACCATCTTCGTTTTTTTCCTCAACAGTAGGAAAATCAACATCATTCGTGTGCCATATAGCTTGTGTATTTTGGTCAACATCATTGGAGAAATCCGAAATCATAAGATTCAAATTATCCATTTCGGAAATTTGCCGCTCCCACACTCCCATACGATCATAAGACCGGAAATACTCAACAATAGGGACAACTCCTAAAGGATTTTTTTCTCCGCTTCTTTCTTCGTGTTTCCATTTATTAGCATCATCTTCAACAGCATCGCCATTGATGATTTTGTTCATATACCTAATTTCGTATCTGCTGTCTTTACTGTAACAAGTGTAGTATGTACTTCCGCTGTTTTTATCATGCCGGAATGTTACTCCAAGCATTGTTCTTCGATCTGCATAATAGCTTGACTTGATAACAAATGAAGTCATTGGATTAAGTACATCATATGTAAAATATGCTTTCCCAGGTTTCCATTCTGTATTTACGTCGATTAAAACATTGCAAATAGCACCTATTAACATAGGTCTTGCAATTTCTTGTGTTTTTGTTTTGATTTTTACAAGATTGTATTGCTTATTAAGGTTTTTTACTCCCTCTGCAATCTCTTTATCTTCTGCATCTCCAGTCTGAACCAACGTAATAGGATTCCCGAAGCCGAATGAACTCCAAAATTCCGTAACCTCGTTTGCCACATTATCTACGCAATGGCAATCAATGTCTGTTCTTACTTTCTTTTTTCTTTTAAGTGGCTGATTTCCTTCATCATACTCCATGAGGTATCTAATTCTTGCTGCATTTACCCTATGGTCTGTCATGGCATTCCTCAAAACATCAATGACATTTTTGTATGTAATTTCTTCTACATCCGTATAAAGTACAATTCTTCCAGTTTGCATTTTTATCACCTACATAAATGTCATTCCGCTGCTCTGGTCTCTTTTGGGAAGTTTCTTAATCTCACGTTCTCCGGTCTCCGTATGGTAAACAACCATCTTATTGCAATTCCGGCACTTATATGTCTTGTCGATATGCGATTTTGCACTGCATTCACCGACCAACCGTCCGCATCCAGGACAGTACACTCTAATTTTTTGGTTAAAAATCATAAATACCTCTTTTCTGCGCACAAAAATACCGCCCTTGCTGATAAGAGCGGTACTTCTGTAGTCTTCACATGATCTGAGGAGGAAATGAAAAATATCTTGGAATCTTTCTGCATCTTAATAGTATCACGGAAAAATCGGACATATCGGACAAGTTTGTTCAGATTAAATATAATAATCCAACCGAATAATGTAAAACTTGGTCTTGCGTGTATGTAATCTTATTCCATCTAGCCTTTAAAGGGTCAATAATCAGATGCGAAATAAAGATTACTGCCAACTGCCATGTCCAGCCAAATACTACTAGAAATGGGACACAATACAATGCACAATGTACAAATAAATGATACCAATTTTTTCCTTTCGTTGATGCAATAAAGTCACATTGTAATACATAATCTCCCACTAAATGGCACAGCACAATTAACACTATTTCTTTAATAATTTGCATTGTTTATACCTCCGTATTATTTTAATTTGCCATGTAACGATCGAATGCTTTTCTTACGCTATCCTCTGTGTTTCCACCACCGATTCTATCAGCAACCTTGTTCCATGATAATTTTTCAACAAAACGTAAATTTATGATTCGTCTTATACGACTGTCCTGAACGCTTGCAATAAATTCTTCGACTTCATTATTTTTTTGCAGTAAATCGTCCTCTAAAAGCTGTAAAGTAGCTTTTCTGGAATAAAGCAACGTTCGTTTTCTGCTGTACTCTGGATAAGGGAATCCTTCAATACGAAAATGTTCAGTTCCGCCGCATCCACCCGATACACTGTCAACCACATTCCCCTCAGATTCAATTTTTCTGATATCAGATTCAAGTTTTTTAATCTTCTGCTGTACTTCTTTGATTTCTTCCTGTAAATCTATGTATTGAGACAAAACCTCTTTGGTCACCATTTGATTTACCTCCTATATAGGGCTTGGCAAAATTACTGTTGGCTTTATGTATCCGCTACGCATCTCATTTTCAAACAGTGCAATGCTATCCGGCGCATCATCGTGTTTTACTTTTCCGCTACGTGTCATAGTGGTTAATTCCTTCATGAATTTGTAGTACTGGCTCTGCCTGTCCATTTTCTTGAAATCACGAAAATAGTAATCACGAATTACATTATCTCTTGCATTTTCCATTCTCGTAATTTTGTTTGAACAGTTAAATTTGAACCTTGCGCTACATCTGCCGCCCTGCGACTTTACAATGTCCATAACATCACGACCGAAATATTCTCCGGCACTGTTACTCTCAAAAGTGACTGTTTTAACATTGTGCTTAATAAGCATATTTGCGCATTCAGGCTTTGTGAACTGTGTTCCTGCATTATCAAATACTACATCAACGATATATACCTCGTTACCGTACACATATCCGACTGGCATAGCGCAGCTATCTTCTCCCTTGTCGGCACTATCGCAAGCCGCCATGATTGCATCCGGCTCTCTGTCAACTGGAAGTTCCTCAAAATAATTCAACTCACTTTCAGAGAACATTCTTCCCTTTGCTTCGTATGGCTCTTGTTGGAACTCTGCAGCCCAAGTTTCTTCGGAAACAAGTTTTCTTTCTTTCCTGTAATAGTCCGTAGTGAATATTTTTCTAAGACCTTGCTTGTCCTTTCGGTAAATTTCCCAGTTACTTTCGTCCGTGACCGGATCAAGTGCCGGAATCGCAACTTCTCTCCATCTCCATCCAAGTTCATCAGCCTTGTTTTGTAACGCTGTAATAGGGTCATACAGGCTGTATTTTGTTCCTTGGATAATAATGGGAGTGCCCTCTAATCTACGTCCTAAAACGTCATCTGTGACCTTTTCACACAGAAACTCTAATCGGTCTCTGTTTCTTGCTTCCTCATGGTTTTTTACGCAGTCATCAATATAGACAAGCACATTTGCTTCGGTACAACCTACGATTGCACCGTCTATAGGTCGGCAGGTAAATGTAGGGAATATATTCTTACTTTTAAGGTCTATGGACAGATTTTCTGCGCTCTTGTATCCATCTTTGCTTATTTTTGTAGCTTCCGGAAAAACACTTAAAAACCGCTGATAGGTACTTTCAGTCTCAAATCCTTGTAAAAGACCACCGTAGAATCTCTTTACCAGTCCTTCACCTTTTCCTACACCGAAAATGCTTCCGTCCGGGTCTCTGCCGCCCATCATCTGTGCCAGTTTTAGTCCTCCGGTGGTTTTCCCAGTACGTTTCGGCTGTGAAACTGACAGAAAATCCAGTTTTCCATCGTAAATCTCTTGATATGCTCCGACTACTGGCTTTAGAACCTGTCTTCTAGGAAAATAGAACCTCTTCCACGGGTCTTTTTCATCAATTTCAATGTAATAGAAAAAGCTATCCACAAGATAAGCAGATTCATACATGAGAGCACTGTAAAATTGTTCCAAAACCTTGTATGAAGTATTGTTATCCCCTGCGTAAACTTCCAGTTCTGCAACTCTGCCGCCGGTCTTATCCTTGACATATTGTGCAATGTATGTTTTTGCTTTTGCTGATTGCTGTAATCCGTATTCAATGTCATGTTCTGACCGAAAAGCAACTGCCAAAGCATCTATGTACGCATCAATGACCTGTTCATCAATTCCCTTTCGCTGTATGTAATTGTCATAGCTGTTTACTGCCGATATAAGGCTCTGACTTGCCAATATAAAAGAGCCTCCTTTCCTTACATTTTGGAAATTTGGCTCTCTGCGTAGGCACTCTACGACTGGTGCTCTAAATATTCAATTTACTTCCAATCAAAATACGACCGTTTCCCACATACAGGGCACTTGATATTGTAACTGCCAAGACCATCATGCATTACACCCATTATGTCAGTTGCATCGCATTCTCTTTTCTCGAACTCAAATATCGAACCGCATTTATCGCAGGTTAATCTTTTGGTCGGTGCTACTAATTTGTGTCGTTTTATAATTTTCATCCAAGATTCACCACAATTCTATTGATTTCCCCACATTTCGGGCATTTAATCTCAGCCTGTCCGTTGAATTTTCCTAAAAGGCGGTTACAATTTCTGCATCGTTCCTCTTCTAACCTTATCAACGGTTCCGGCATAGTCTTCTTTACATATTCTTCCTCTGACATTTTAAACATTTCAATTTTTTCTGGTATAATATCATGTCTTCTTTTAAATGCTTCTTCCCAAGATTTACACATGATTAAAACCTCGCTTCACAATGCTCTACCATTGTTTCCAACGTTTCTTGGTGGAATGTAACACAATGATAAATTTCTTTTCTCACATTCCTCGTATTCTCGAATTAACTGTTTTTGAAATTCAGATAACGGAAATGGTGCAATCTTCTCTGCAAATTCAACCAGAGACATTTCGCTATCCTGCTTAATTTCTCGCTGAGATGCGTCATATCCCAACTGTTCAGTTAATTCATCTGTTATTGATTCCATTAATTCTGCCATGCTCATATTAAAACTCCTTTAATACTCTATAAGCTTATTTCCACTTTCCACTGTGTAAACATTTGTGATTGTGGTGCATGGATTTTCTCCATATTCAAGCGTGAGTACAGCTTCTTTTGATTCATTGGTAAGTTTACTTGAAAGATGAAATATCCTTACATAACGGACAAACCGCCTAATTCCATACTGATTATCTGTTATTTTTTCTTGCTCATACACTCCGCTTACGTGTTCACCTGTTTCTCTGATAATGCCGCTAAATTGAACAAATCTAGAATTTGATTCAGGAATCGCTTTTGCTTGCCGATTTGTCATTTTATAAACATTATTTCTGATATTAAGATCATTCTTCATAAACCTCTCGAAATCTTTGCGACATTTAGGGCATAATTCATAAGTTTTCTTAAGTCTTCCACAAAATCTTATTTTGTGAAGCTCGCACGAAATTTCATCTTCTGTAAATCTAGCTACCGGTTCTGAATATGTACCACACGGTACATATTGTAGCTGTTGTTTTGGCTTGAATCTTATTTCAGCCCCACATCTATTGCATGTATACCATTCCTTGATATGTTTCATTTCTTCGTCTCAAATCTGACAGTTCCCATATTTTCAAATTTTCAATATCGCTGTATGGTATTTCTTTCACGTTAGGCGGCATATGTTCTACCAATCGCTCAATTCTCTGCCATTTTCTAATTCTGCACATAATAGGCTCGTTTTTCCTTATCCCTATTCTGCAATCTGAATATGCGATTGTGTGCAGCATAGGGATGAGCGGATGCGTTCCAGTATCAATGTTCCAAAAAAGTATCATTAGTTGTTGTGTATATAGCGTCCAATGCATAGCATCAGATTTTACCAACAGCTCTTTATCCATCAGCCTTTGCCGTAACGACTTGAACTCTACGTCAGCTATTTTTGCGCTGTCGGTAATTACAATGATATTTTTCATTCTTCAGTCCTCTTTCAAAGTATGCTTAATCACGCTATCTGCAATTTCAATCGCTCCCCATCCGAGCAATGTACAAAATATTTTTCCCATCCAATCGCCAATGTCTCCTATCATTTCGGATAATAAATATCCTAAAACACATGAAATCATAATCCATGTCAGAAAAATGTATAGGACAACGCAGATTATTCTAAGACTTTTCCATAATATTTTCATTCTTCCACCAACTTTCTGCCACACATAGGACAAAATGAAATATTTAGCGCGCCGTATCCGTATTCTTCAGCACTGTTTGTAAAAATAATTGCTCGATCATCTAAAATTTTCCGAAGCTCCGCCTTAATGCCGGATGGAACTCTTCCATTTTCATCCGGAGTAAGGAAATCCCAATCTGGGATTCAATTCCTATATTTTTACAAAAATTACACATATTCAACACCTATCCCTGCATCTGTGATAAAAAACTTTTCTTCTTACATTTGCTTCATATGCTCTTCCAAGTGACCGAACAAACAGATATTTCTTTTTCTCACAATCCATGTAATCCAAGGAGCCCATATATGGCTCCAATTCGTTTGATAGCTGTTCCACAAAATCCTTGATATGCTTGAATGCCTTAATTGCCTGTTCTTGTATAAACAAAACTATTGCTCGCCAAGTATCAATTACTTTTTCAGCATACTCAAGAATCATCTTGCCTAATTTCCGACACCACAATTTGAACTCAACAACCATATACCCTTGCGATTCGATAATCTTTTTCTGTTCTTCGGATATATTAAGAATCATGCTTCCACCTCATTTTCATGTGAATTATTCAATAATTTCGTATATTTCTCCTTCACATTCCTTTGGAGCCATCGTTCCCCATCCATTCTTTTTTCTTAACTCATAATGATTTTCATGCTCTGTAACTTCAAGCACATCGCCTTTATTAATCACCATCTTATATCCATGTTTTTTGTTATTTATTTCTACATCCTCTAAAAATCTTGCTTTCATACTTACACCTCATTTTTGCATAAAAAAATACCAACCATCGAATATTGACGGTTGGTTATAAACTATTTGCCTGAAAGTTTCGCATATATGAAACTAGCAGAAACAGATATTACAGTAGCAACAAGCACTGCCCACATTAAGTTCTTTTTCAA
>OGRU01001013.1_pt1 | contig 23177 bp, 20 predicted proteins | sample 1553541 | NCBI WGS metagenome assembly OGRU01 (sample SAMEA2580068, study PRJEB22360) | human gut metagenome | biome: human gut; feature: human-associated habitat; material: faeces | place: Denmark | collected 2008/2010
TGCAAGTATTTTTTGCGAAAATGAAAAAAAACACAGTAAAATTATAACGTAAAGTGCAATTAGGACAATTTTCAACGCACATTTTTGTTGATTTTAACAACACATATTAGTCCATTTCGTTAAAATGATGAAAAGAGCATTGGTAATTATGACGAATATTAAAGCAGAACAAAAAGGAATCCAGCGAAACGAAGAACATCGTCTCTGACAGATTCCTTATCCTTTCTTATGAAATAAGATATTTTTCAGAAAAATCATGCATTGTAAGCGGTTTTGAATAATAATAGCCCTGAAAACTTTTTATATCATAATTTGTAAGTATATTTTTTATCTGCTTTGTTTCGACGCCCTCAACACAAACGTCCGCATTAAAGCTTTCAGCGAGTCCTGATATAAAATTGATAGTTTTTTTATCTGAATCGCTGCGTTCGATGTTCTTAACGAATTCTCTGTCAACTTTTATGGTATCGACTTCAAGAGTTCTTATCAGACCGATAGCTGAAAAGCCTGTTCCGAAATCATCAAGAGCAATTTTTATCCCATGACTTCTAAGGACATCGAACATAGTCCTTAGATGATTTATATCTATCAGACGACATCTTTCAGTCAGCTCAAGGCAGAGATTTCTTGCGTTGAACTTAGTTTCATCCAAAATGCTCAGAACATCCGAAACAAAATCACGTTTTTCGAGCTGAGCGTATGAAACATTAACATGAACTACAAAATCAGGATTTCTTTCAACCAATTTTCTCTGATAAGAGAAGACTTAATGGGAATATCTTCTGCAAATACATTACCGAAGCAATCTTCCCCTTGAAGTACATTGAATGTCAATTGCGACTTTTTTGTTGTGTAGCACTTTACATTTCTTTCCGCCACATCAAAAACAATTTTATATTCTCCATTGGATAGGGTGTAAGGAGGAATCTCGAAAGTAAAGTGGTAACTTCCCGGTTCTAGCGATGTCTTTTTGTTCTCATCATTGTAGTCGGCTCGTGCCAGTGGGTATTGGAAGATGCTATATAGATTAAATCCAATAACCAAAGAAGGAATATGTTTCTTTACGCATATTTCAAATTCTATTTTAATAGTAGAAGAATTGTAGAATATGTTTCCATCGCTGGATGAAACAGAGGCTTTTTTCAAATAGAGTATTTGTTTGTTTCCGTCAGTTCCTTCAAATGAGTTTTGAATGATTTCATCACTTTGATAAGTACGGATGGTATCGGATATGCTTCCCATATATTTAACCTTCCCATTTTCCAATAATACTCCACGTGAACATAGCCGTTGCATACTACCCATATTATGACTCACAAACAACACCGTCCTCCCTTCGCCTTTCGACACGTCCTGCATCTTGCCGATAGCTTTCTTCTGGAATTCGGCATCACCTACGGCAAGTACCTCATCTACTACCAGTATTTCCGGTTCCAGAAAAGCGGCTACGGCAAAGCCCAGACGGACGGTCATGCCGCTGGAATAGCGTTTTACGGGGGTATCTACATAGCGTTCCACACCGGCAAAGTCGACTATCTCGTCCAACTTGTGGGAGATTTCGTGGCGAGTCATGCCCATGATGGAGCCGTTCATGTAGATGTTCTCACGGCCGGTCAGTTCCGGATGGAAACCGGTACCGACTTCCAAGAGAGAGGCAATGCGGCCACGGGCACGGATGGCTCCGGTGGTAGGGGAGGTGACACGCGACAGAAGTTTCAACAAGGTGGACTTCCCGGCACCGTTTTTTCCGATAATGCCTACTACATCGCCTTGATGCACATCGAAGGTGATGTCTTTCAACGCCCAGACATATTCCGACGCGCCTTTCTTGCTGCGGTTGTTGGTTTCGCCTATCTTCAGATAGGGGTCTTCCTGGCGGAGAATGGTCGTTTTCCACCAGCGGTTGAGGTCGTGGCTCAGTGTGCCGGTGCCGACCAGACCGAGTTTGTAGAGTTTGCCCACATGGTCAAACCGGATTGCTATATCGTTCATTCTTATTCTCTTTTTTTAATTCTGCTGCTTACACTGTATCCATAAAATTGCGTTCCACCCGGCTGAAGATGACTACTGAGCAGAACAGGGTGGAGAGCATAAACAAAGTGCTATATGCCAATCCGCCCCAATCAAGTGAACCACACCCCATGCAGCTGTATTTAAAGGTCTCGAATATGGGGGTCAACGGGTTGAGCGCGATGATGTCACGGTATTTTTCCGGAGCTGCGTTTAGCGGATAAATGACCGGAGTGGCATACATGAACAGTTGCAGGCCGAAGGTGACCAACTGGGTGAGGTCACGGTATTTGGTGGTCAGCGCCGATACGATCAACCCCCACGACATGGCATGGAATGCGGTTAGGAATATCAGGAACGGAAACAACAGCAGGGCGGCATTGACATGCAGTGAAGCTCCTTTCACATAAAAATAGAGATACATGGCAATGAACAACAACAATTGTATTCCGAACTTGATCAGGTTGGAGGTGATGCCGGACAACGGCACGACCAGACGGGGGAAGTAGACTTTGCCGAACACGCCCGCATTGGCCGTGAACACATTGGAGGATACGTTGAACGCGGAACTGAAATAATTCCACAGCATGATACCTGCCATGTAGAATAAAGGCTGTGGTACTCCGTCCGTCGAGATACCTGCCAGGCCACCGAATATGAACATATACATCACGGTAGTGAAGATCGGTTGGATGAGGAACCAGAGAGGACCCAGAATAGTTTGTTTGTACACGGTGACAATGTCGCGTTTCACGTACATATAGTATAGGTCACGGTACCGCCATATACCTTTCAGATCTATATCCAGCCATTTTTTCTTTGGCTTTATTTCTATTGTCCAGTTTTCTTTAGTCATTTTTTGAAATCTTGTTTTTTAGGAGCGTTTGTCCAGATAGAGCACACAGTGCTGCTGTTTGTGGTCGCTCCAGGGATTGGAAACCAGTTGGTAACAATTCACTTGGAATGCAGGTGAACAGAGCGTATAATCTATTCGTAAAAAATCGCCCCAGCGTTGGTAGCTGCCTTTCCATGTCCGGCCGGCCTGGAGGAAGCAATCCTGCAGTGACCGGCTGATTTTCCGGTAAACATACGAAGCCGGTATATCGTTGAAATCACCGCACACGATGACCGGGTAAGGACTCTCGGCAATGGCGTTTGCCAAGAGATCGGCTTGCCGGTTACGCCGGATGGCGTGGTGGCGCATCGTCTGGAGTCTGTCTTTCATTGAGGATGATTCATTCATGCCGGTAGTTTGCAGATGGACATTGAATAACCGGAAAGTTTGCCCTATCATCCGGATATCCGCTTGAAGCATCTTATTGTAGCTGTCCGGGAAGTAGTACTCTTGAACGTTTCCGACAGGCCAGCGGCTGAAGACGGCCAGATTAAGAATTTCATCCTCCCGCGAGTTGATGATGCAATAGGGGTAATCGGGAAAAGCAGCCTGGATGGTGTCCCATGCCAGAAGATTGGTATGGGGACGTTCCTGCAGACAGACGATGCCGGGCTGCAGGATACGAATGCTATGGGCGGCTTTCGCCAGGGTGTCTTTGTTCAGTCTGAACCCTTCGGCATTCCAGCAAACCAGTTTTAGCTGATTGGAATCTGGCACTTCTTCTCTATGTAGGAAATGAAGCGGAAAGTAACCGGATAGAATAGGTGAACTACCTAATAGCAAAAGCAAGTAAAGCATCCACCAACGATTATGTTTCCAAAGCAGAATCGCGAAAATAATCCCATCGGCTATACATATAGGAATCGCCGATAGACTGATGAAGATAAGATTTCCGGCCCACTCGGGAGTGAAGCAGGGGAGAAATATCAACAGCAGTGTCAGACCGCACAGGATACCTCCCGACAGACAGTTAAATACGCGCATTGTTGGCAATCAGACCTTCTAAAGCTTCGAGTTGTCTTCGGGTCAACCTCAATTGGTCAAGCATGGGCCGGTAACGCTCCAAATGGTGCAGGTCCGTACCCACAAAATCGTACATTTTTTGTTTTAACAGCTTTTCGCTGACCACTTTGGGGTGCGGGCCATAGTAACCGCTCAGTGACATCAGATTGAGTTGAAAGCTGTAACCTTTCTCTTTCAGCAGAAGGTAATCTTTTTCTTCCATGTACAGGTAACGCTCCGGGTGGGCGATGACCGGTTGATAACCGGCATTCCATATTTTCATCAGGATATCCGGCAAACCGGGAGGAGGGTACATGTAGGATGTCTCGACCAGCAGGTGGCTGCTGCCTAAAGGCAGCACTTCTCCATCCAGCTTGTTTGTAAAAGTGGCATCCATCATATATTCGGAAGACAGCCGTAGATCCAACGGGCCGGAATAGGCCGCCTTCAACACGTCGAGCTGTTGTCGCAGCTTCTTGTTCGGTGTGGGATAATCCTCCATGATATGGGGGGTGAGCCACACTTTCCGCAACCCTATGGATTCCATATAGCGCAGCAGGGACAGACTGGCATTTATGTCGGGCGAACCGTCGTCCACTCCCGGAAGAACATGGGAATGGACATCGGTCATACCCTTCATTAAACCAGAATTAATCAAATTGTATTTGGACTTGAATATACCAAACATCCTACTTCTTTTTTGGGGGGATTTTAGGATTTCTTTCTGAACAGCCGTTTCCAGCATGATTCGGAACCATCCACATAACCATAGCCGTAGCCGTAACCATATCCATAGCCTCCGTATCCGCCTGTCTTTACTATGGCCCCGTTAAGTACCAACGACATGTTGTTCAGTTGTCCGCTGCGATAAATTTTTTCCACTTCCGGTAACATGCGGCGGTCCAGTTTGCCAACCCGTACCACGAAGATGGTCAGGTCGGCTATGCGGTTGGTGATGGCGGCATCGGCCACCACTCCTACAGGCACATTGTCGACAAAGATATAGTCATAACGGTTGCGCAGTTCGGTTATCAGTACTTCCAGTTGTTCGCTGAGCAATAGCTCTGACGGGTTGGGGGCGATGGGACCGGCCGGAATGAAATCCAGATTTTCACAGATCTCGTTGTGCTTGATGATTTCATCCGTTGTGGCCTTGCCTGCCAGAAAAGAGGTCATTCCTTTTTCCTTTGTGTGGAGGCGGGTATGTGAAGTCAAAGTCCCTTTACGGATATCCATGTCAATCAGGATGACCTTCTTGTCGGTTTGCGCGAAGCTGGCTGCCAGATTGCTGGATACGTATGTCTTGCCGGCACCCGGTCCGAACGAGCTGAAAGTGACGACTTGCATGTTCTTTGACTTGACACGCATAAAATCCATGTTGGTGCGTATTATGCGGAAGGCTTCCGATACAATGTCACGCCCTTGGGCACGGACAGCGATGCCATGTGCCGTTTCTTTATTCTCTGTTTTCCCTTTGGATGAATCCTTGGGTATTTCGCCCAGGAAAGGAACGGTTACAGCATCCTCGATGTCCTTGCGGTTGCGTATACGGGTATCGAAGAACAGGAACAATAGCAGGACAATTGCCGGCAGGGCGATTCCTTTCATGACACCTGCCATGATCATGCTGCGTCCGTTGGGAGAAATCGGAGCATCCCCTCCTCCAGCAGGATCGAGCACACGGGCGTCAGTTTCGGTGGTGGCCTGGCTCAGCGCATTTTCTTCGCGTTTGTTCAGTAGATAGAGGTAAAGTTCCTCTTTGATGCGTTGCTGACGTTCGATAGAAAGCATTTGCTGCTGTTGTCTAGGTATGTTGGTTACCCGCCACTGGGCTTCTCCGGCCCTGCTTCGTGCCTCGTTCAGTTTCACATCGATGCTGACAATCATATTGTCGATGGCCCGGATGATATTCTGCCGCATGGCAATCAGATTCTTGTTCAGTTCCTGGACGATGGGATTCTTGTCGCTGCTTCCTTCTATCAGTTTGTCTCGTTTCAACTTGTTGGCATTATAGGCCGTTATCTGGGTTTCAATGTTGATGTCGGCTATGCCGGTGTTTGAAGGGATAAGCTCGGTTTCTTTGGACGGGTCCACCAGGTAGCTCTTGATGTAGCGTGCCATGCGTGCCTGTAATTCCAGTTCCTGAGTGGTCGAGCTGTACTGCCGTTTGTCTGACATGGACATGGAAGCGGCTGAACCGATATCGATGATGTCATTGTTCTGTTTGTAGGACTGAAGTTCGTTTTCCACGCCTCCCAGTTCTTTTTCGATGATGACCAGACGCTCGTTGATGAAGCTGGAGGTATTGATGGCTATCTGGTTCTTGTCTTTGATAGTCTCTTCATTATACACTGTAATCAGCATATTGAGCACATCTTCGGCACGGGCGGTGGAGTAATCACGGAGTGACAGGTAGAGGATGGAGGCGTCATTCTCAGCTTGGCTGATGTTCAGGTTGCTTCTGAATAGGCTGGCCATTGTGTCCGTACTCTGCCGGCGTATCGTAATCGGTGTGTTGAACCACTTGTCTGTATAATATAAGGTGGGTGAGACCACTATTTTTCCTACGGGCGACTGGATAGTGTCACCCAGATTGGCCGTCAGCGTTATACTTGTGGCGTCTGTCGAGAAATCGGATAACCGGACTTGCTTCCTGTTCAGGATTCTGACTGTCAGGCTGAAATCAAGATGATCCTCTTCTTCCGGGAATGAAACCTTGACAGGGGCTTGCGTATAAAGTTCCTCCTCACGCAAGTCATCCATGATGAGGTAGCATACATTGGCGTGAAGACGGTTCACCACATCGCGCATGAGTTTGTGTGACTGGAATTGCAGGATCTCATTGGATACATTGGTATATGAATAGGTGTTAAAACGGTCCAGCCCGCGACCGATGTTGTTTGAATAGGCGTCCTTTATCATGACGGTGGCTGACCGTGAATAGATAAAGGGAAGTTTGGCATATTGATACCATGCATATCCGCCGAACAGACTGACCGACAATACAAACCAGTACCATTTGGACAACAGGTACATGATGATGTCAACGGGGTTGATATTGAATCCTCCCCCGCTTAAGGTCTTATCTCCCGACATATCTTTTTGTTCACTCATTCTTATCATGTCGTTTCTTTTTTATTTAGTAGTTAACAACACCAGTGAGGTGATTGTGGTGATGAAGGACAGGATCATACTCCACGTGCTCAGTTTTCTCTGGGCCTGTTCGGTGGCCTTCATGTTGGTGGGTTCTACGTAAACGATGTCATTCTGTTGCAGGTAATAGTAAGGCGATGTGAAGATGTCTTTACTGCGGATGTCGTGGAACAGGATTCGTCGCTTGTTCCCATATTCGCGGATGACGGCGATACGGTCCAGACGGGATCGGGGGGTCAGGTCTCCGGCCATGGCAAGAGCCTCCAGAAGAGTGATGCGGTCGCCTTTCACTTCAAAGGTTCCTACATGTCCAACTTCTCCTAGCACGGAGAATTTGAAGTTCAAGAAATTGACGGTGACCATAGGATCTTTCAGCAATTCTTCGTTGATCAGTCGTTTTTTTATCAGTTCGGTTAATTGTCGGCGGGTCAGTCCTTCCACATGCAGTTGTCCCAGCACAGGAAAGTCTATATTCCCGTTGATATCCACTAAATAACCTTTTTCTTTTTCATCACTTAATACCCCCACTTCATTGTTGGAAATGCTTCCGTCTGCTTCTACAGAATAGCTTCTGCTTCCGGACATATTGAAAGGCAGGGACAGTTCTGGGTTTTTGCTGTTCACAATAATACTCAATCTGTCATCCCTATGGATGATGGCTTCATATTTTTGAACCATAGGATATTCCTGTAGTTCATCCATATCTTGTAAATAGACAAAATCTTTGCGTGAAGCGCACGAACTAAAAATGATTATTGCCAACAGACAGGCCAGTTTGATTGTTTTATCCATTGTTTTATAATTAATTGTTTTTTATTCCTTTATATGAATCACTTGGTCACATCGTTCCATCAGTCGTGAATCGTGTGTCACAAATATTAATGTGTTATTCTTTCCCCATTGCAACAAATTGTCCATGAGGTGTGTGGTGGTCTCGGTGTCAAGTGCCGATGATGCTTCATCAAACAGCCAGATCCGCCCGGGACGCAACAGTGCGCGGGCTATTGCAATCCGTTGGGCTTGTCCTTCAGACAAGCCATATCCATGTTCCCCTATCTTGGTATCTAGTCCTTCCGGCAGACTGAACACAAATTCAGCGCAGGCCAGCCGGATGACTTTATGCAGAGCCTCTTCGTCTGCTCCCGGACTACCCAGCCATAAATTCTCCCGGATGGTACCGCTCAGCAACGTATTTCCTTGGGGCACATAGACGAAGTTGATGCGTAAATCGGGGGTCACACTGAGTGTCCGTCCGTCATCAGTTGTCAAATCGATGCGTCCCTTTTCCGGATAAACCAAAGCCAGTATCAGCCGGATAATGGTCGTTTTTCCTGTTCCGGTAGGTCCGGCTATGGCGGTGGAACTTCCCGGATGAAAGGCAGCTGTAAACCGGTCGAGTACCGGCTGTCCCTCTTCATAGCCAAAAGACACTTTCCGAAAGTTCAGTGTCAGTGGTTGGTCTATGTAGACCGGGTGTTCGTCCGGTTCTACATCTTCAAAGAGGGCCATTAACCGTTCCACGGAGGTCCATCCCCGTATCAGACTGGGAGGGATGGATATTAACCCTAAAAAAGGTCCCTGTACCTGTCCGACCAGTTGAAGAAAGGCTGTCATTGTTCCGAATGTTATCTCGTGGTTATGCAGTTGGAAAATACCCCAAAGGAATGCACATAAGTACCCTCCTCCAAATGTAAATCCCATGACCCCTTGCGTAAAAGTGGAAAATTTGATTTGTTCCATTCCTAATTTGAACAACTTCTCTTGTGTTTCATGTAATTTCTGTTTCCGGTAGTTGGTGGCTCCGAGCGAGCGGACTAGAATCCGTTTGGACAGATTTTCTTGCATGACGGTACCCATCTCGCTGTTCATTTTTTTTTGGGCACAGCTCAGTTCCCGGACCTTTCTGAAATAAATCTTTGACAATAAAACAAGAGGGGTGACTCCCAGTATGAACCAAGCTAAACGCGCGTCAAGAATCCACAAGTAGATAAAAGAGCTTGCCAATTGCAAGCCGGTAACCAGCAGGTTGGGTAGAATGCCCATTCCCATTCCCAACACTTCGGAAGCGTCACTGCTGATACGGGTCAGCAGGTCGCCTGTGTGCCATTTCCCTGCTCCTTTCCATGAACACATCATTAGGGCGTCGGACAGCGAATTTTGCATGCGGATACTGATGCGCATGTTGATCTTGCCAAAAATCCAGGGAGATACAAGTTTTATCCCCATACCCAGCAGGAAGGATAAGGCTACTATTGTGGCTACCAGGTAAATATTCCCTTCCTGTGCTCCGGTAGCTACATCGATGATCCATTTGGACATGGCCACATTGACCAATGACATGACCACTCCGAAAATACCCGAAAAGATAGAGAAGGTGATGAGCCAATGGTATCCTTCTGTTACCTGCATAACCCATTTGAAAGCTTTCCATCCTAACTGACATGTATTGCTCAGATTCTCCCGTGTGAGCTTCTGCAAAAACTTTTTCAGCAATTCTTTCATTTCTTTTTTATCATTTCCTTGAAACGTAAGAGGGCTAATCCGGCCAGCCACCAGAAAGTTTCGTCGAAAGCATAACCTAACGATAAGTGCATTTTGTGAAAGATCCGCTTCAACGTGTATCGTTTGTTCGCCCATTTCCCGGTGGGACGTTCACCGTAACGTTCGTCTCCATGTCCAAAATTGCCACTTTCCCAAATCTCTTGCATTAACTTGTCCGGACAGAGACTGGTACTGAATGGTAAAAGGTCGGCCGGCACGCCAAGATATTTTATCAATAGGGCATAAAGTAACCGGTTCCACCGGTGAATGTGCCATTTGCGACAGATACACTCTAATTCGTTTTTGTTTGTAACAGAATGTAATGCGTTAAAAGCCATGGCTATATCACACAATTGTCGTAGTCCGATCCCTTCATTGATAAGATGCTTCAATATGTGGGTGGAAAGTAATAGATGATTCGCTTCGCTCGGAAGTTTGCCTTGGCTGTTGGTAAAGACCCCCGCTTCCCATTGGCGGATTTCTTTTTGGAGGAAAGGGTTGTGCAACTCTATCAGCCTGCTGTGATGTTCAATCAGAACTCTGTTTATCAGACAGGAAGCCTCACCATTGGTTCCTCTTTTTACCGGTAATCCTAATTTTTCCATCCGTTGGTTGGCTTGTTCGGTTTGTGTCTTGTTTCCGAACCACAGGTCGATGTCTCCGGCTATGCGATGTTCCGGATGAGGGTAGAAGTCAGCTGTCCCTATCCCTTTTAGCAGCAGGAAAGGGATAGAAGGTGATTGTACATAAATCTGTTGGAGGGCTTTAATCGTTTCCCGGTGTTGCCGGTTCACCCGTTCCAAGGTGTCAACTTCCACCATCCAGCCAAGCAATACCTTCCGGGGAGGTACGGCTTCAGTCGGCAACAGGCGGATGCCATCGTAAATAATGCCTTGTACGGTTTGTTTTCTTGCCATGCTGTGAATTTCATTCCATTCCTTTTCATCTAGAGGAAAAAGGGCGGAACAGTCTTCCTGCCGGTCCCACAGTCCTTGCCTTAGCAAAAGCATGAAAGCCTTTTGTAATGGGGCTGAGATCATCTTTTTGTCTTATTCTATGGCTAACCCAGTTTCTAACCATTGTCGGCACAGCTCGTTGGCATCGTTTCGGGCTGTATCTTTATTTACTTCATATTCATTGCACAGCAGTGCTCCGGCTTCATCTACCGTGAATTCCTTGTTTTCCAATTGTTTCCATAACCAGGCGGCTGTTTCATTCAAGGAATAGACCTGTGCCATATCCATGGTTTCAGAAAACGGATTGACAATCATATATTCTCCACCTACTTGGCGAAGAATTAAATTAGAATTGAGTCTCATTGTCTTTATATTATTGCATTATCCTATTTATAGTTAAAATTACATCGACCTTCACAGGCAGATGTAATGGGGAATAAAATGTAAGTTCATTCTATTATCCGCTGATAACATAGGGTCTTGAACTTACCTGATCTAACATTTTTTACAGATCCGGCGCTTCTCGCGAAGAAAACGAATCTCTCTTCTAACATTTCTTATTGTATTGTTTGTCATATCTGAATTGAACAGATTACTGTTTACCAGTTTATACCTGTGGGACGGATCATGCCGGCTTGCAGCAGTTGCATGATAAATCCTGCGGCATCTTGCGATGCGGTGTCTTTATCCACTTCGTATTCCTCCAGAATCAACAGTACTAGATGGTTGAAGCTTTCTGCTTCTTCGATATGCTCCCAGATAAATTCTCCGGTTTCGGTCAGGGTGACCATTCCGTTGAACTCTCGGGCGGTCTGTCCGGAAGGAACCAGTACGATTTCTCCGGCTATGTTTCGTTTGATAAATTCTTTGGTTCTTTTCATCTTTTGAAAAAACGATATGTTTTAATGATGGTCCTGCGTAAAGGAATTATGTTCGGCCATATGTGGGCGAAGAATTTCCACTGGAAATCTTCTGGAACTATCCATTTCCCTTTTCGCTTCACCTTGATAATGATGGCGAAAATCTGTTCTCTTTGAATTGGACCTTCGATGACAGTCTGGGCGTCACCGATAAGATAATATTCTTCATTTTTAACATTATAAATACGGTGCATGACATATTCACCGTTGCTTCGCTGATAGAACACCATATCTCCTTTCCGAAGTTCACCGGAGGGGCTTTTCAGGCAGATGTGGTCTCTTGCGTGGATCAGGAATGGAGCCATGCTGCTGCCCGAGATGATCATGCTCACCTGCTTTCCTTCCTCAATGAGGGTACGCAGCATGGATATATATTCTTTCGTATCGACAGTCTTCATAATGGGGCGTATTTCACATTATCGGATAATTTCCAGTTTGGTCAGATACCTGTGCAGGGTGAAGGCTGCTTCCGGATTCATGTTGCACGCATAGGTGCTGATGCTTGTCTGTCTGGTCAAAACCTGCAGATCGTCGAGTGCTTTGCCGGTGAGCTTTGGATTCCACCAGTTGATTGTAACCTGCGAGCAGAGAGCTTTGAAATGCTTCATGGCTGTCTGGGGACGGATGGTGTTATCAGATGCCTGTTCGATGAATACAATGGCCTCCAACGGGCGGCGTTCATTGTGACAGATACCGCTGGAACCGCATACAGGCCATCCCGTTATCTCGTAGTCGCCGTTTGGAAGTGGACAGAGCAGGGCACGGTCGCCATTGAGTACCTGGGTGCCGGGAATATGCCGGCACCACAGGTTGGCATGCGTCGATTTGCCAATGCCGCTAGGACCACTGAATAAGATGGCTTGCCCACGATAATCCAGAAAAGTACAATGTAGTATGTAACATCCCTGGACAGATAAAGGACGTTCCAGGCACAGGCAGGAAATGAACAGGGTATCTGTTTGCAGTTCTCTTTTCAGACCTTCGATGAAATAGATGTTGGCATCTCTTTCGTTTCTTTCCTGATAGAGAGCATAGCAGGCATTCAGGTTTCCTACAGCCAGCAGGCGTGTTTCTTGTTCTTCCTTCCGGAAAACTACGATGTCGTTGCGTTGGAATGTGATCTGCCAATCGTTGGACGGCAAAGGCAGACGGTTGACAAAATAGAATGTATAGTACCGGTCCGCTTCTTTGGTAGCGGGTTTATGGTCGAGAAACAAACGGCTGTTAACAGGAATCTCCTGTTCTGTCACTCCTGACAATTCAATCGTTAGCGGGCCGATATTCAGTCTCACAATCTTCAGTTTTTAATGTATTACGGGGGGATAATTCGTAATGATCCGTTCTTTGGCTTTCGCCATCTGGCAAAGATAGTCCATGCTTCCGGTGATTGTTTTTTCACAGTGTGCGGCGGCATAGCATACGTTGCATACGGGACGAAGGTGGCAACCCTCGCATTCGGTATGGGATACCAGTTCCTTGGCTTCTTCTAAAAGTTGTTGCCATGCAGTTGTCATCGGAATCTTTTTCAGGTCAACGGCCGGTTGATCCAGCATCACACAGGGGGTGAGGATGCCTTGCCAGTTGATCCAGCATGAACTCTTGGCAGCTCTGCACTCCAAAGAGCAGGCTCGTGTTCCTTCCACATGGGCAAGCGTATATTTCAAGTCGTGCATGTATCGTGCCATGTCATTCCCTTTTTTGTACTCCATATATTGCATCTCGATGCGGGCCGCCTCGTCGGCATCCAGTCTTTCAGTTAGAATGTTACGCAGACTTCCGCATTCGGGGCGTGAGAGAGGAAACATGTATGAGTTTACTTCTGCCGGAATGTCCAGATGCTGGGCCAGACGGATGATCTCGTCGTAATCTTTTTCATTCTTTCGTACGATACTTACGTTCAGTTTCACATCAATGTCTGCCTTTTTCAACCGTTTCAGGGCTTCCATGCACAGGGTGTATCCTTGCGGATTGTGGCACAAGCGTCCGTAAGTTTCTCTGCTGTCTCCATACAGGGTGACGTTTATCCGCCGCGGCTTGTGGGTCTGCAAGATGCGTACCATTTCGTTGTCGATGAGTGTGCCGTTCGTATTGAGAGTCAGGATGAATCCCATTTCGCGCAGCCGGGTGTACAGCTCCTTGAAGTGTGGATAGAGCATCGGTTCACCTCCGGTGAGAAGGATGAAGAGTGTACCCATGTCTTGAAGTTGTTCTGCCCAGTCGAGCCATTGTTGCAAAGGCGACAAACCTCCGTGCCGTTCCACCACGCTGCGTTCGGTGCGTATGAAGCACATGTCGCAGTTGAGCGTACAGGTGGGAGTCAGCTCGAAGTTGGTAGTGATCGGGACACGGCTCTGATTGGCTTTGTCCACCAATGCCCGTTCCAAAAGGTTGGCATCGTGAAGATGATCCATAACTTGGAATGTATATGTATTTATGAGAAAAGTCTTTATAGACTTCCTTTCATTTGTTTCTTTTTACTTTTTGCAATGCGGCAAAGGTAGCCGATGCCGCCGCATTGCTCTTTTTCATTGCGGGCATTGGCATAGCAGACATCACAGATAGAGCGTAAGGTACAACCTGCGCATTCTTTATGGAACGGAAGTTGTTCGCATTTGGTTACTATTTGTTTCCAGGCATCGCTTACGGTTGTGGAAAGTAGCGAAACGGCTGGTGTTTCCATATCGACGCACGGAGTCATGACGCCCTGCCAGTTGATCCATGCGGAACTTTTACCTGCCCGGCAGGCAAGTCCGATGCCTTCAGCAGGTACGGGAGATTCTCCACGTTCCAATTGCTGGAGGACATGAGTGGCGTATGATGTGTATTCCTTGCCATATTTATGTTCCAGTGCCTCAACCTCGGCATGTGCCACTTCATCCGGTACGGGGCGGCACGTATCAAGGGGTAGCGTGGTGGCGCATCCCGGCCGTGAATAGACTGAAATGTAACTGTTGGTCAGCATAGGTAAGTCCCATTCGTCAGCTAGTTCCAGCATTTGCCGGTGTTCTTTTATATTTTGTCGTGTCAAGGTGAGGTTCAGTTTGGTATCTATGCCATATTCTTTTAATCGTTTCAGTCCTTCCAGGCAACGGTCGAAACCGTTTGTCGCGTGGCACAGATTGAGATAAGTTCCGTTGGTCACACCATATAACGAGACATTCACCCTCCGGGGTTTCAAACGTTGAAACAGACGTACTGTTTCGTCATCTATCAAAGTCGCGTTTGTATTGATGGTGAGGATGAATCCTTTTTCTTTCAGCCGGATATATAATTCTTTGAAATCAGGATAGAGTAGGGGCTCGCCTCCTGTCAGTAAGATGAAGAGCGTTCCTATTTCCTGTAGCTGGTCGGCAATGTGCAGCCATTCCTCTATGCTCCGTAATCCTCCTCTTTTCTCGGCTTGTGACTTCTCCATGCGGATATAGCACATATCACAACGGAAATTGCACGTCGGTGTCAATTCAATAGTGGCATTGATCGGAGTACGGTTTGCCGTCGCTTTGTTCACCAATGCCCGTTCCACAGGGTTTATGTCTTGCAGGGATTCCACTAGGATAATGATTTTTTTTCAAAGAAAAGTTTTTGAGTCTAGTGTATTGGATTTCATTTACTTCCGTGGTCGTATATGTTACCGAAATTTGTCTCGATGGAAAATATATAGATTATCTTCCCTTTTTGAAGCTCAACAAAAGTTAATACTTAATTTAGAGCATATCCTTTTTATAAGGCACCAGAATTGGCATCTCACAAAAAGATATTATCAAATTCGATTGATTTTTAACTATTGGCATACAACCAAGTCTATATTTTACGATGATAGACCCAAAGATAGGGAAAGTAGAATCTTTCAAGGTCTTCATTGCTTTGCATAATTCGTAAATTTTGATTCGCAGCGAAGATAGATATTTTAGAACCCTAATTTGAGAGGTTTACAGTATAGACTTTACTTTTAAGGTCCAAGTCTATACTGTTATTTGATGCGAATTTCATAAATAGGGGAATGTCTTAAGAGTGGTTAGGACGACCTGGTATTTCTTCAACAGCAGATCTGATTTCACCCCAACCTTGATGATTGTATTCTCCAGTGTTATTTACTGTATCATAGCTAGTCCACTTGATGCCTCTAATCTTGTCACCTACTTTTGCGTCACTTAAATCGAATCCATTCCAATCAATATTGAGAATAGGTATACCCCATTTTTCTATAGTCCCTTCGTGCCCTGTAGCATGGATACCATTAATATCTACATAGGTTGTAGCGCATGGTTCTCCATGATTGTTTGTATTGTTTTCTCCATAATGACAATGAAATAGTGCTTTAAAGTTATAGCATGCAGCTACATATTCGTTCGGAATGAACTCTTCGCTAATAAGCATCGGTTTTTGATAATCTTTCTTCATACTATTTTTTTCTTTTTTGATTCCTGTTTCGGAGGAAAGGAAATCAGAAAAGGTTTGAAGCGAAATAGTGATTGGGTCCCGGAGAAACTCCGGTGTGAAAGAATTTTGAAATAATTGATATATTGCGATTTACCATCTACAATATGATCCTTTCATTTTCCTTTTCATTACACTAATTCTTTGCAGCTCAAACGATATTCTGACTTAGTTCCTCCAGTAGTCTGATCATATATTATTTAATCTCTATTTCTATTAATGAGAATCAATAAATTTATCTAAGCGTTAGGAATCAAGATTGAAATAAATGAATAAGATTGCTATTTACTGTTTTATTTACCGATTAGGATTTAGCAGTTTCCCAAGAATTTATGTCAAGGTTCTTGGTGGCGTGACCCTCCCAGCCCTTTTGTCCTCTCCAAACAATGACTAATTCACTTTTCTCAAATATCTGATTATGGTTGTAATCAACATATCCCCAATAAAAACCAGATTGGGCTTCGGCTTCATGAAATGCACTACATGGATGATAGTTTCCTAGCCAAATACCTCGATTTCCTATAGTGGGTTGTGAACCAGAAGCAGGCTTATCTCTAAAATAATACAACGTTCCTCTTGGTGCATCACAAGTAAACTTATAAACAGTTCCACTATCTCCACAAGCAGCCACATGCGTTTGCGGCACGAAAGCCTCGCTTTTCAGCTCCGGCTTTGTATAAACTTTCTTTGTCATCTTTTTTTTCTTGTTTTGCCAGACTTCTTATTCTGTAAGAGGGCAAAAGTTTGAAAAGAGAAAAACATGACCGAGTTCTGCAAGAACTCAATCAATAAGAATCAAGAATAAAAAGGATGAAACGACTGTGATTTACAGTCTTTACCGATTTACGGAGATAAATATCCGGATGTGACATGTCGCTTTCGGCTTGTTCACGTTCCATCTCCAAATTCCTAACATCTTACAATTTTCTCTTTACTATGAAACTTTCATATAGCCAAGTTCTTGCAGAACTCTGTCTGTTATTAAATAAATTATCTATCTCATACTCCGTATCGCATCCGCTACACGCATCACATCCTCGCACGTCATCATTGATCCCGAAGGCAGACAGAGTCCACAGTTGAACAGGGCTTCCGATACTCCGTTGACGTAGGTGGGGGAGGATGAGAATACGGGTTGCAGGTGTAACGGTTTCCAAAGCGGACGGGTCTCGATGTCGGCTTTTGCCAAGTGCTGCATCAGCTGCAAGGCGCTGAAACTGGTTTCGTTACTGTCCACTTTAATTGTAGTCAGCCAATAATTGGGTAGAAACATGGTAGATTTCTTGGGTTCTACCACAGTGATACCCGGAAGTCCTGCCAGCAGCTCGGTGTATAGCCGATGGATGGCACGGCGGTGTGCGATATGGTTGTCCACTACACGCATCTGCCCGCGTCCGATACCAGCCGACACATTGCTGAGCCGGTAATTGTATCCGATCTGTTCGTGCTGGTACCAGGGGAACGGTTCACGTGCCTGGGTAGCATAGAACTTCACTCTCTGGGCTTCCTCTTCCGTATGGCATAATAAGGCGCCGCCACCGCTGGTGGTGATCATCTTGTTGCCGTTAAAAGAGAAAATCCCATATTGACCGAAGGTCCCGCAATAGCGTCCGTTGTAAACGGCCCCCATTGCTTCGGCAGCGTCTTCCACCACGGGGATGCCGTAGCGGGAGGCAATGTCACAGATTTCGTTCATGCGGGCAGGCGTGCCGTAAAGGTGTACTGGAAGAATGGCTTTGGGCTTGAGGCCGGTCTGTTTCATACGGTCGCAGATGGCCTGTTCAAGCAGTATAGGATCCATATTCCAAGTATCAGGCTCACTGTCCACGAAAATGGGGGTAGCACCCTGATAACAAATGGGGTTGGCTGACGCAGCAAAGGTGAAACTTTGGCAGATCACTTCGTCTCCTTTGCTTACGCCCAGCATGATCAATGCCAAGTGGATGGCTGCCGTACCTGATGATAATGCCACGGCGTGTACCTCCCGGTCGCAATGCGTTGAAAGCCACTGTGACAAGTCATGCTCGAAGCCATCTACATTCGGCCCTAAGGGAACTACCCAATTGGTTTCGAAAGCCTCACGGACGAACTCTTGTTCGGATCCGCCCATGTGTGCCAATGACAACCAAATCTTACTCATTTTCAGTTATGAACAAAAAATTATTTGTTGCGTGCTTCGGTGATGAACACTACAACACGGTTCCACTCGTTCTTCAGCTGGTATGGTTGCAGGCTATCACCTTTGTAATCCACCCGGATGCGGCTTGGATCCACACCGAACTCTTTCACCATCATGTTGCAGACAGCTTCGGCACGGCGCTGGCTCAATTTCAAATTGTAGGCCGGATTACCAGTCTGTACGTCGGCATAACCTGTTATGATCAGGTTGACTTCCGGATGGTCTTCCAAATACTTGGCAGCTTCTGCCACATTCTTTTTCTGGATATCGGTAATATTGTACTTGTCGATAATGAATGATACGGTCATACCCAACATTTCGTTCTTCACTACCTCTTTCTTCACTTCTGTGACGACTGGTGCCGGTACCGGCTTGTTACGCTCTTCATTGATCTTGCGGTTCAATTCGTCAACCCATGCCTGGTCGTTCACCTCTGTGTAGCGGAAGCGGCGATCGCCGTACTGGTCCTTGAAATGATAGGTGAGACCTAACATGACGTTGGCGTATGAATCCCATTTGCGGTCGTAACGCGTACCGTTGAAAGCATCGTCCGTTGCGTTGAAGGTCGCTTCCAGATTGATGTCAAGCGCATTGCTCAACATATAATTGAACTGGAGGCCTGCGCGTAGAGAGAAAAACGTTTTGTTGTCAGTGCTGATTTGGTAGGGGGCAAACTCCTCACTGGGGGATTTGTCCCACTCTTTGACTTTATCATCGAATCCGAAACTGGAGTTGAATCCCATACCCAAGATACCTACTACATTGAAACGGATATCTTCGTCATATTGGGCGAAAATATTGTGCAGGTTGAACAATCCGTCCAAATAACCGTTGAACATATTGAAACCGTAGTTCCCTTTGCCATACACCTCGGGAAAGGCTTCAATCACTTCGCTGTTGGCGCGTGACATTTGTTTCAAATAAGCGAGTTGCACACGTGCTCCGATGGCGGGTGAGAAGTATTTACCGACCGAGAGGGCTATGCTCGGTCTGGTCATGGCGCCGAAAGATCCGAAGCGGCTGTTCTCGGACAGCGAATGATTGGCGCCGGCCTGAATTCCGATGAACCAGTTGTCACCGGCCTTGTAATGCTTTAGCGCCCGTACAGTGTCGGTCTTTAATTTCCAAGTTGCATCGTCTTCTATTGTTTGTGCCCATAAAGATACAGAACAAAAGAAGACCACAAATAATATAGCTATTTTTTTCATGCCAAATTATACTTTTAAAATGGGTCGTTTATTCATTGATGTACACTATGACGCAGCTCTTTTGTGGATCGAGCGATGCAATGACAGCAGGGTTTTTCTCTATAAAAATACGTCCGGCCGGAATGTCGTATGTGTTGGCTAGCACATTGCGGATGGATTGTGCCCGTGCCATGAACAATTCGGTGTCTCTTACTTCTTTGGTTGAAGTGATATAGAGGTCGCCATCGGCTAGCTTCTTTATATTTTCTGCTGCTGTGTAAACGTTTACTTCCTGTAGTTTGTTGATTGCGGCGGAAGCATTGTCAAACGAGATAAACGAACGGATATGATTGCTTTCCACCACTTCTGTCTCAATCTTTGTGACAGGAGGAGCTGCCGCTTTGTTGGCTTCACGCAGGCGGTTGATTTCGGCGTTTGCTTCGTCATATTTCGACATGTCGCGGCGGGCGTAGGTGAATTGCCGTGAGCCGTTATGATTTTTGAAACGGTAGCTGACACCTGCCAATATGTTGACATGGCCATCCCAGCGGTCGTTTGAACCTTCGCCTTCCCAACCGTCGAATGAGTCGTCAAGCAAACTGTTCGTGATTTCAAGATTAAAGTCCCACGCTTTACCGAGGCGGAATTTCGCCATCAGACCCAGGCGGATGGACAGCAGGTCTTGCGATTCGGTATTGTATATTCCGTCGTTCCAGGTACGCTTGCTGAAGTTGGCGGTGTGTTCGTAACCGGCTCCCAAGATACCGATCAGGTTGAAGGTCCGGTCTTCTTCATACCCGCAAAAGAGGTTGGTGAAGTTGAACAATCCGTCTAGGCCTACCCCCATGGCGTCCCAATAGTAGGGCTTGTCGTTGCTTGCTCGTCCGGCATTGCTTCCATAGAAACCTTGGAGGCGGATACCTCCGGCAGGAGCGATCCACTTGCCTATGGACAACGCACCGGCGGGACGGAACTGGTCGAAGAATCCAGAACTGGAAGTATGGGTCCCCCAGGAATAAAAGGCGCCGGCCTGCAATCCGACAAACCAGTTGTCTCTGAATTTAGACTTGTTTAAGAGCCGTTTGTCCCCGCTTGCAGGGTCTGTCCAGTAAGAGATCTCCTTTGTATCCTGTTTGACAGGAACATCTTGAGCCGCTTCTTGTGCAAATCCCGTAGCCAAGGTTAGAAATGGCATCATAAACGCAATGAAATGTTTTTTCATTTTGCGATTCATTTTAGTTAAACATTATATTGGATTTCATTTTTTTGGATATATATGTTTTTTCATCCAGCGCCTCATATACGGAGTTCATACTTTTGAACTCCGGTACAATTTGCTTCAACTGATATACGGTCTCTTTTTTATTGTCCGTCTGGGCAACCTCAACCAATTGTTGCAGGGCGGGCTTTATTTTATCGTAATCTTGTTTTAAACTGATACCTTTGAATATTTTCGGATTAAGGGTAGGAGTAGAGTTCTCTTCATTATAGAGTAATTCCTCATATAGTTTCTCGCCTGGTCGCAGACCGGTATAGACGATTTCAATGTCTTTGTCCGGTTGTAAACCTGCCAGTTTTATCATCCGGCATGCCATGTCGGTTATTTTTACGGGTTTACCCATGTCGAAAATAAAGATATCGTTTCCTTGTCCCATAAAAGCGGCCTCTAGAACCAGTCGGCAAGCTTCGGGAATAGTCATGAAATAACGGATGATGTCCGGATGCGTGACTGTTACAGGCCCCCCTTCCATAATCTGTTGGCGGAAAAGGGGGATTACACTGCCGTTGCTGCCCAGCACATTGCCGAAACGGGTGGTTATAAAAGAGGTTTTACCAATTATATTTCCTTCTTGGATAGCACTCCCGAGGCTTTGTACGTACATCTCTGCCAGTCGTTTGGTAGCACCCATCACACTGCTGGGATTTACAGCTTTGTCTGTGGAGATCATGATGAATTTCTTTACGCCATATTTCAATGCCGTATCTGCCATGATGCTTGTACCCAGGACATTGGTACGTACCGCCTCGCATGGATATTTTTCCATCATGGGTACATGTTTGTATGCGGCTGCATGAAAGATGATGTCGGGGTGGTAGAGTCTTGTCTGCGACTCCACACGGTCACGGTTGCGTACATCACCTATGATAGGCAGGATGGAGCGGTCTGGAAATCTTTTCTTCAACTCCATATCTACTTCGTAAGTGGCGGTTTCCGAAAAATCAAACAAGATGAGCTGCTTCAGGTTGAAACAACATAATTGTCGGCACAATTCGCTCCCGATACTTCCTGCCGCTCCGGTCACCATGATAACACTTCCGGACAATTCATTGCGGATATTATCCAAGTCGATGTTTATTTCTTCCCGGCTTAAAAGATCTTCTATCTGTATATTGCGTAATTGTATTTTACTCCATTGTGTTTGTTCTGTCAAAAATGGTGCAATGCGCAGGCAGATGTGGTTCTCCAGACCGTATTGCACTATTTCTTCATCGTTACGGAGATCTGTTTGGCTTAGAAATAATATACAATTGACTTTTAAGGTGCTGAATAATTTTCGCAGACTATTTTCTTCGTCAATTAAATATATCTGATATCCCACAAGCCGGTATTTCTTGTTTTCGGGTTTTCGGGTGATAAATCCGAAAACATTATAAGGATTGTTTTCACTTCGTAGATAATTAGCCAGACTGATTCCCCTTTCGGAGATACCATATATTAAAGTTGCTTGTCTAGGTTTTTTTAAAAGCTGTAATAAATGATAGTAGAAATTGACGGTTAATATCCGTGTACACATGAGCAGGAAAACGGAACTGATAAAATCTGTTATAATGATGGAATAAATGAACAATCCGATGTAATCCAGTGTTATATATGCAAACAAAACAAATGTGAGAGCTTTCAGCAGCATGGCATAAATGATACGTGTCAGTTCTACTAAGGTGGAATAACGTATAATTCCCTCGTAGGTCTTACAAATTCCAGTCCATACGATACTGGAAATGACCGCTATCAGCAGAATATAACGCTGCTGGTTGAAATGGATGCTGATATTAATCAAATAGTGGAAAAATAAAAAGATAGAAAATGAGGATATGACAGATAAAAAAACATCGATACACCATATTATATAGGGATGTATATAATCTGTCTGCAAAAATTTATTGCGTATTTTATTCTTTAATAGGGAAAGCATAGGTCGTTAAGGTATTTTTTTCAAGAAGGCTTGCGGAATATAAGAGGTGGCTACAGCACATACACCATGGACTGTTATAATAAGCCGGTGGTTCTTTTTAATGCGACAGATATACCCTTCTGCACCTTTGAATGTTCCGTCAATGACTTTTACGTGGTCTCCTTGATAAAATTTAGGATTATCTGTGTCAAAATATTCTAGACCTTTTTCGCCTGACGAGGTAACGAGCATGAAGATGTTCATCTCTCTCTCGGGAATGGCTAAAGGAATTTTTTTAAAATCTATTTGCCGAGTATAGAGAATTACTTTATCGGTCAAGATCTTCTGTATCTCTTTTGCTATGTAAGTTTCCGAATGGAAAAAAAGCAATGAATTGATAACTGGTTTTCGTACGTTTTTTTTTGTTCCATCTTGTTTTAAAACCTTTACGGTTTCGCAGGGAATATAACATTTTATCTTTTTCTTCAAAAGAAGTTCTTCAATGGCAAAAACCTTATTATAGAATACTTTTAATGCAAACCAGTGTTTTTTCGAATTATTGTTTGATGTCATTTTTATCTTTAATACTTTAAAAATGGAAGGACATTCCTTCCATTCCTGCATGTTATATAACACACAGTAATCAGAGTTAAACTAACTTTTTTCTATAATTTGAAAACTTTAGCACGCAGCATTTTTCCTGATCCAAGAAAAATAAACTGTA
>OGRU01001039.1_pt1 | contig 22776 bp, 20 predicted proteins | sample 1553541 | NCBI WGS metagenome assembly OGRU01 (sample SAMEA2580068, study PRJEB22360) | human gut metagenome | biome: human gut; feature: human-associated habitat; material: faeces | place: Denmark | collected 2008/2010
CCCGTTCGCCGGCATCCATAACGGCGTATTGATCGTTGCCGGAGGTTGCAACTTTCCGGACAAACCCGTCACCGAGGGAGGAGCCAAGCGATATTATAGCGAGATATTCGTCCTTCTTCCCGAAGGCTGGAAAGAGATCGACCGACTGCCTCGTCCCGTCGCCTACGGCGCTACGGTTTCCACCCCGGAAGGTATCGTTTGCATCGGAGGAAACAACAGTGATTCTTCCTTGGTCGAGGTCTCCCGCATCTCCTATAACCCCACGAAAGGAGAGGTAGCGGTTTGCGCCTTACCCTCCTTACCGTCTCCAATGGATAATCTCTCGGCTGCTTTTACCGGACAGGAGATTTACGTAGCAGGGGGAAATGAGAATGGACAGCCCTGCCATACCTTCTTACGCCTCAACCTCGCGAATATCGAAAAGGGATGGGAACAACTACCGGACTTCCCGGGAGCAGCCCGTGTACAACCGGTATTAGCGGCCGGAGAAAGTCCCAACGGCACACGTATTTATCTAGCCGGAGGCTTCCAGCCCATCCTAAACGAAGAGGAACCGATCGTCCCGACGGATGTATTGGTATTCGACCCGGCAACTTTTACCTGGCAACAAGAGACCGTTCTTCCCCCGTTTAAGGACGGAACGAACCGTACCCTAACAGGAGGCTGTGCCGTGACTTTCCAAACGGATAAAATCTTATTTATGGGAGGTGTGAACTACGATTGTTTCTTAGCCGCCATCGCCCGACCGATCCATTTAGCGAAAGCGGAGGCGGCGCGAGATTCAGCGGCCATTACCCGCCTGCAAGCCGAAGCCAAGGCCTATATGCACCATCCGGTAGAATGGTACCGATTCAATACCACCTTACTTCAATACGACCTATCCACGAAAGCATGGAGCGATCTGGGCGAATATGAGCAGTTGGCCCGTGCCGGAGCGGGAGCGGTTATCCAAGATGGCCGGTTAACTATCATCAACGGAGAATTGAAACCGGGTATCCGCACGCCGCAAGTGAATCAAGCGAAATTATAATAGGGATTTAGTGGGATCGCTGGTAAGTTTGCCAACGATCCCTGTTTACTTTTTCCACCCGATTTTAAGTATCCGGAGTCTATTTAGAGCATACGTATCCCAAGGTAAATCCTAGACAATAAGCACGTAAATAATGTTCTTATATAAATCATTGAACATAAACACCTTAAAAAGACAATTATACTTTCCGCGAAACACGTACGTGTTTTTGGAAAAAGTCGTACATGTTTTTCGGGAAACACGTACATGTTTTTACTGAATCACACGACAGGAAACAAGAGCGTATATGGAAATATACAATAAGCCTACCTTAAAAATAAGTATACGATAACCTACACATCCGGATACGCCTCAAATTGCAGCACATTATTGGCCATGATGGGAAAAGAAGATATCGCAATCATAGATATGCACTCCTCTCTATAAAGGGCTTACCCAAACCGATTACGAATGCCAAGAGGGTGACAGTGGGGATGCATGCATGAAGGAGGGGGCTATTCCACCTTTACCTATAATAAATATATAGGCTACTATTGGCCTGCATCAGTCAAGATCGTTTTCGTTTCTCCCTCGGCTAGATACGGGCTCTCGTTTGCTATTAAATTTCCTGTTCCAAATCATGTACGCTCATCAATCTGATGGAAAAGCACATCTTCATTCCTAAGTGCTTCTTTAAAACGACTAGCTTAAACCATCGTTTCAACTAGTCGTTTTTTTACCCTTTCATGCCGCAAATATATGAAATTCTTTTGAGACCAAAAATGCGATTCAACTAAAAGTTATTCAGCACTTTCACAAAATAAGAGATTCATCTTTTACCAATACTTCATCAAACAAACTTTTTGGCTAATATAAACGATCGTTTTAGCTATTCGTTTTCATCACTTACAATTCTGGTAGGTAAAAATACGCTCTTTAACAACGTACAATGAAAGATAATTACAAAAGTCGGATTATGAAGAACTTATTTAATTACTGGTTTAAGACAAACAAGAAAAGCTTGTATGATCAATTAGGGAAAGAATTCAATGTCAGCGGCTTCCGTGTATATAAGTTAGCACACGGAAAAACCGCTTACTCTCATATGGATAGATTAATATTGGAGAAATTGCTTGAATTGAAGATTATCAGTGAAATCGGGTTCAGAATCTAAAGGTCCCCTCATTTCATACTTTCTTCTTTATAATTTATACGGACACCATAATTCGTATACACCCGGTCTAACCCCAACATCCCACTCGGATTAGGTTCGCCTTGCACTTTTCCGAACAGGATATCCTCGCTCATCGTGATCATGTCTTTTACCCGTTGAGGGGTTTCCTTGTTCATTCCGAAATAATGTCCGGGGTAGAGGTATTTGATATCATATTTCTCGATCACCGCACTCATCTTCTTACAAGTAGATATGAGCGTAGAGAAGTCAACTCCCAGCAATAGATTACCGGAGCCGAACGAATCGCCGCTAAAACCATAAGCGGCATCCTTATCCACAAAAGTGGTTGAGCCGGGAGTATGCCCGGGAGTAAAGACTATCTCTAGGATACGCCCACCTAAATCTAGGATTTCACCGTCTTCAAGGAAACAAACTTTGCCTTTATAATTCGGCATAAATTCCGGTATACCTATCGTATCAGCCGGATTGATATAAATCTCCGGGAAATAATCGATAGCCGAGCCTGTATGGTCCGGATGCACATGCGTGGCGACCAGCGTAACCGGCTTATCCGTGATGGAAGCCACGAGCTTATCCAAATCCTTGATCTTTGTTCCGGCATCAATCAAGATCGCTTTCGTTTCTCCCTCGACCAGATACAGGCTCTCGTTCGCCATTAAATGACCTGTTCCAAACCATGTATGCTCATCAATCTGATGGAAAATCACATCTTCATTCCTAAGCACTTCCTTCTCCTCGATACCCGCCGTCTGTGCCTGGCAGAACAAAGCGATCCTTGACAGGAGCAACAACATCATTAATAAACCTAGTTTTTTCATTATCATATTCATTTTTAATTGTAGAGACGTAGCGTGCTGCGTCTCCTTTCGCCTAATAGTATTAAATCGCCGCGATCTTCCGAAGGCTTGCGTCCCATTTCGGCTCGGCGTGGATGAGACGGATAGCTTCTTCCGGCGTGTCGGCTACCGCCCACATCTTGGCGTGCTGGGGACGCATGAAATTCTCGTTCATGGCGTTCCTCAAGAGTTCCAACAAGGGATCATAGTAATGATTAATATTGAGGATTACGATCGGATTGAGGTAGAGACCGAGTTGTTTCCAAGTGATGATCTCCAGAAGTTCCTCTAATGTACCGCATCCACCGGGAAGGGCGATCACCGCATCCGAGAGGTTTGCCATGAGCTGTTTACGCTCGTGCATCGTCTCAACCTCAATCAACTCGGTCAAGCCTTTATGATACCAATCCTGCTCCACCATAAAATGGGGGATAACGCCCGTTACCGTTCCACCAGCCGCTAACGCAGCGTCGGAGACAGTGCACATCAAACCGATATTCCCGGCACCATTGACTACCCGTAGTTTTCGCTCTCCCAAAAGACGCCCCAATTCCTTGGCGGCGTCAAAATAAACCGGGGGAATCTTCGTGCTGGACGCGCAATACACGCAAACAGACGAGATGTTATTTATCTTCTTTTCTTCCATATCTTTTTATTCTTGATTTATATCGTAGCCAAATAAGGCGAAATCCCCCAGACAAGGATCATCGGGGAAGACTTTCGCCAATGCGTCCGTTATCTCACGGGCCGTACGAAGGGTAGCGGTTTTTTGGCCTGTCAAGCCCAAGCGCAAGGAGATCTGGTGCACATGCGTATCCAACGGGATGATTAATTGGCGGGGATGCACGGCTGTTCTCCAGATACCGAGATCGACGATACCATCCGTACGCACCATCCAACGCAAGAACATCGCCAGACGCTTACAAGCGGAAGTCCCGTGCAAGACCGGAATGCCATTGAGATCAGCAAAAAGTTGTTGCAACCGCAAGATAGGATCTTCGCAAGGACCGGCGGCGGCCATAGCGTCTTCCATACAGTCGTAGGTATCGTATATATCCTTTAGGCGACAACAAAGGAGATGCAGATCATGATAGGTATAAAAACGGTAAAAGGTATCCCGCCCGCAAACCGGGCGGTTCCGTAGGGGAGCGAAAGAAATCTCTCCGGTACGGATAAACTCGTAAGGACTTTCGCCCATCAGCCGGTGTAGCTCTTCCGCTTTTTGGAGAATATGCGCCCTGCGACCGTAAGAGATCCACGCCGTCAGGAAAGCCGATATCTCAATATCTCGTTTCTCCATAAACCGATGGAGGAATCGCACCGGATCATCCTTGATAAACGATTCCGTATTGTACGTTTTCGCCCATTCACGAAGTAAAGAGATGGTCTTTGTATCCATGTTATTTCTTCTTTAGAAAATATTGCCGCTCGGGTTCCGGATAATGCTCGATAGCGTAACGAAGCGCCGTACGAGGAAGACGAGTAGCGTTGCGTTCCAAGAAATCGGTAAGCGTCTGCCGCTCCTTTTTGCCGACCTCACGCAGCATCCACCCAACCGCCTTATGCATCAAATCGTGTTTATGATCGATCAACCGTTCGGATAACTCCAAGGTATCCCCAAAATCATTCCGACGGATAAATGCCCACGTAGAGACGATCGAGATCCGTTGTTCCCATAAATTCTCGCTTTCCGCCAAACGGTAGAGGAGGGAACGATCTTTGTCCACCAAATACTCGCCGACGATATCCCGACAGGTCAAGTCTACCAAATCCCAGTTATTGCAACGCCGCATATTCTTCAGATAGAATCGGAAGATGGCTTCCCGCTCTTCCGGCATCACTTTCCGATCCTGGAAACGATAGACCAAAATCAGCAAGGCACATAGACGTGCCTCATGCCACGGACTATCCAGCAACAGCTGCAGCTCATCGAAAGGAGTCGCCTTATTAGCCTTCGCTATGCTGCGGGTTTGCGGGACAACCACCCCGAGAAACTGATCGCCCTCGCCATATTGACCGGGACCAGTCTTGAAAAAACGGCTCAAATGAACCGCCTTCTCGGGTGTACCGACCGACTGTAGCTCGGATAGGATAAACGCCGCCGTCATGGCCGGAGTACCCGTGATACGGGACGATCGCCCTCCAAGAACCCGATCACGTTGTTGCATACCGTGCGTGCCATAATGATACGGGTTTCCATCGTCTGGGTGCCGATATGAGGGGTTAATACCACGTTGTCCATTTCCAATAACTCGGGGAGAGGATAGTCTCCAAACTCGAATACATCCAAACCGGCACCATGAATCGTACCTTCTCGCAAGGCTTTTACCAAGGCATGCTCGTCCACCAACGGGCCACGGGCCGTGTTGATCAGGATGGCGGAAGGCTTCATCTGCTTGAACTCTTCCTCGCCGAGGATATGATAGGTATCGGGGGTATAAGGGGCGTTCAAGGATACGAAATCGGCTTTCGCCAGAAGCTCTTCCTTGGAGACGTAGGTAACATTCAATTTGGTCTCGTCCTCGATGCAAAGCTGACGGCGATTGTGGTAGATCACATCCATGCCCAAAGCATTCGCCCGTTTCGCCAAAGCCTTGCCGATACGTCCCATACCGATAATGCCCAAGGTCTGTCCGGTAACCGGCATACCGAGGTTCTCCAGTACACCGACCTTCATGTCCTTACCAAGCGTACGCAGCTTACGATCACATTCCGTGATACGCCGGGCGGTATCCAGCATCAAGCCTAAAGCGATATTGGCGGTAGGGGCCGTGACAGGATCAGGCGTATTCGCTACCGTCAAGCCTTTCTCGAGGGCGTAGGCCACATCGATATTATTATAACCAACGGCGTAGTTAGCGATCAGCCGCAATTTCGACGCATGGTCGATCAACTCTTTGTTTACCGGGAAATCGAACATGGAGCAGAGCACATCGTACTCCGGTATCATCTCGAAAACCTCCTCATACGTAAAATCTCTTCCTTCGGGAAAGGTTACCTCGTACTTACTTTCCAACTCGGTAAATCCCTCGCGGAACATGTCGTATGTCACTAATATCTTCATCTTGGATCTATTTGTTATTCAAAAAGCAAAAATACAAATCAATTGGCAATTAATTCCTAAATTTGTGACCAATATATATTTATTATGGTACTAAACTATATTTGGATCGCTTTTTTCTTAATCGCTTTTGTAGTGGCTATCGGTAAATTGGTCATTGGTGGGGATACCGCCGTTTTTACCGAGATTATCAACGCTTCTTTCGCTTCGGCCAAGACGGGTTTCGAGATTTCGTTAGGATTAACGGGGATCTTGTCGCTTTGGCTGGGCATCATGAAGATCGGCGAGAAGGGGGGGGTGATACAAGCGTTCGCACGATTGGCGGCTCCCGTATTCAGCAAGCTTTTCCCGGATATCCCAAGAGACCATCCCGTGACCGGTTCTATCTTCATGAACCTATCGGCAAATTTACTGGGACTGGATAATGCCGCCACGCCAATGGGATTGAAAGCCATGCAACAGTTACAGGAATTAAACCCGAATAAAGAATCCGCCAGCAACTCCATGGTGATGTTCTTATGCATCAATGCCTCGGGACTGACCTTGATCCCGATCACCATCATGATGTACCGGGCGCAGTTAGGAGCGGCGAATCCATCAGACGTATTCCTGCCGATCATGCTTGCTACATTCACATCAACCCTAGTCGCTATTTTAGCGGTTTGCGTACGGCAGAAGATCAATATCCTCCAACGGAACCTAATCCTGTTTTTCGGGGGACTGGGGTTATTTATCGGAGGCCTGGTATGGCTATTCAACTCGATGGAACAGGAGCAAGTTTCCTTGTATTCGACCTTATTCGCCAACACGCTTCTTTTTACCATTATCTGCGGATTTATCATCAGCGGCATGCGTAAAAAGATCAATGTATATGATGCTTTTATAGAGGGGGCGAAAGAAGGTTTCCAGACTGCTATAACGATTATTCCTTATCTGGTAGCTATCCTAGTAGGTATCGGTGTCTTCCGGGCTTCCGGAGCGATGGATTTCATCATACAAGGCGTTCGTTTCGGCATTGCTTCGATAGGACTCAACACGGATTTCGTGGAAGCGCTACCTACCATGTTGATGAAACCGTTAAGCGGGAGCGGGGCTAGGGGCATGATGCTGGACGCCATGAACACGTATGGAGCGGACTCTTTCGTCGGTCGCCTGTCATCCATCGTTCAGGGCTCTTGCGATACGACATTCTATGTAGTCGCTCTTTACTACGGTAGCGTAGGTATCCGTAATACCCGCTATACGGTACAATGCGCCTTGTTAGCGGATCTGGCCGGGGCGATAGCGGCGATAGCGATGGCTTATCTGTTCTTTTAACATTCTATACAATCAATAGATTTGAAATGAATCTATTTAAAATCGAATGATTACATTTGTAACGAAATTTCAATACGATAAATAGACCTTATGGCAATAGCATATTACGCCGAAGATATCGAGCTTCCGGCAATCAAGAAAAGAGTGGTTAGCGGCTGGGTCAAGGCAGTGGCCGAGACATACGGAAAGAAAACGGGAGATATCAGCTATATCTTCTGTTCCGACGAGAAGATATTGGAGGTAAACCGCCAATATCTCCAACACGATTATTACACGGATATCATCACCTTCGATTATACGGAAGGAAATAAGATCTCGGGTGACCTGTTCATCAGCCTCGATACGGTCAGGACAAACGCCGAGACATTCCACACGGATTATAACGAGGAACTCCACCGTACCATCATCCACGGCATCCTGCACCTTTGCGGTATCAACGACAAAGGTCCCGGCGAGCGGGAGATCATGGAGGAGAACGAGAACAGAGCGTTAGCGATCTTGCCGGAGGAATGTCGGGGATAAAACATCAACCAATCCCAAAAACACAAATATGAAAACAGAAGACATACCTTACGATTACACGTATTGCTACGCCACGGACGAGCAATGCCCGAAAGCAGTTCATTGCCTACGTAGCCATGCCGCAAGGCTGAACGAGGAACAAGCGATCTCTCTTAATTCACGATTTACTGGAGATCAGAAACGCCATCCTAGATTGAATTGAATAACCCCATTATGATCTTTTCCCCTAAAATGATTGCTTCCACCTAATGAGTATTCCGGCTCCCTAAAGAAATGAGTACATCCTAAATTATAATTGGCGGAGATGACTAATCCCATGTCAAAGGTATAGCCAAGCCCCATTGAAACGGAGAAATCACAATTCCGGATCTCTTCTTTTTTATCACCGGAGAAATCGTACTCGCTCTGGTGCACCGGAGTAGGACCCGAGACGAAAATATAATTCGAAGCTTTCGCCCTTACATTAAAGCCAACTTGTGGGCCCGCAAAAAGATGGAATCCTCGATACAAATAAAATTTAGCGTAAATAGGAATATTTAAATAATCCGCCTTTAGCCGGGCTGTCTCGCCTTTAGCGTTTTCTTTTTGGTAACCTTGCATAGAATAATAAACACCCGGTTCTAAAGCAAACAGTTTACTAAAACGTATTTCCTCCGCCACACCAATATTTAACCCCGGACGCATGTCCGCAAAACTTTCGGGATAAGTATTTGCCAAATTCAAGCCAATCCTAGGAATAAAATGGAACTCTTGAGCATCGGCTCGCGACAAAGAGAAAACAAACAAGATAAACAGTAATACAACTTTTCTCATAACTCCTACATTTAAAACATATCTATATTTATAGATGATTTAAGATACATAAAAGTTGCACTCCCTATCTCATTACTTCACATTAGGGGAGGCACTTCTTCCTCCACCATGATGGTAGCAGCCTTGACAGCTCAAGCACCAAATATTACTCGATCAACAACGGTTCCTGTTTTCCCGAATCATATACGACAAACATAGAGCCGTCTTTCTCGATCATGACGCCACGGCCTCGTTCCTTCTCCTTGTTTTCTTGATTATCGACATTCACGGCAATCACTTTATAATGATAGAAAGTCGTGATATCATCGAAAATGGTATGACCTACAAAGATGCGGTTCACATTATATTTCTCTAATATTTTCCGCAAATCATCCCGGTCTAGCGGATGATACTTATCCGCACTACGTACCATACCCCGATACCAGATCGGTCCATACGTAGCGAACATAAAAGAAAGATCGGAGCCTTTATCTATATTACGTTCTTTTTTCGTCAAGAAGAGACCATCGCTCACGATCTCATTCACGGTAGGGATATCGTAATTCCGGTCTAAAAACTCCTTGCTCAACCCGGCATGGACAAACAGGTTATCTCCGACCACTTGTATCGAGTTACGAGTTTTCAACCAATGTCCCAACTCGCTTTTCTGCCAAAGCTCCGGATAGCTCATTCCTAAAGTATCCGCCAATTGAGTATATTTCTTCTTCGTATATCGCAAATCATTTCCCAGAACCATGGTCTCATGATTTCCGATTAAGAAAGTCACTTTTCCACCGGCATCCTCCGCTTCTTTCTCCAATTTGTAGATCAACCAATAGATAGGGAGTACATCCACGCCCCGGTCAAAGACGTCACCGATTATTACCAATTGGTTAGTCCCGAAAATCCAATTATAGTCCGCATCGATCACTTTTCCCGCCTTTAACAGGGAGGCGAAACAAGACCAGTTCGCATGTGGATCTGAAAGAACAAACGTCTTCTCTGGTTGCACATCTTTCCATTTCGGACGAGAGATGGAGTGTATGGTTACCGGAAACAATCTCTCCCCGTTATCAGAAAACACCTCGAATGAAAAGGTGGTAGGTATACTTTTATAATGCTTATCCAATAACCGGCCTTTCCCGTCTACAGATATCGCACGCATACTACCATCATCCGCTTTCAATAGATAGGGACCATCGATCGATAACTTCTCGATCGCTTGACGAGGTTTCTTATCTTTCCCATAAACCGGACTGAAGCAAGAGGTCAGTAAAACAAGGAAAACAAGGATACGGCATTGAATAGAATTCATAGCAGCTTAAATCTTTAGTTCGTTAAACCTGAAAACAATGTATGTATTTATTATACAAATATAAACGAATTCTTTCACGAACACTCACTATCTTCGCGTAAAATAAAAGGGAATAAAAATGACTTTCAATTACGATGTAATAGTAGTAGGCGCAGGACATGCCGGCTGTGAAGCCGCCGCCGCCGCGGCGAATCTAGGATCAAAGACGCTTTTGATCACGATGGACATGAACAAGATCGCCCAGTTGTAACCCGGCAGTCGGGGGAATCGCCAAAGGACAGATCGTACGAGAGATCGACGCGCTAGGCGGATATATGGGAATCGTGACCGACCAGACCGCTATTCAATTCCGTATGTTAAACCGTAGCAAAGGACCGGCCATGTGGAGCCCGCGTGCCCAAAGCGACCGTGCCCGTTTTATCGATTGCTGGCGGGGCATACTGGAGAATATGCCGAATCTATCCATCTGGCAGGATATGGTTCAAGAACTGATTATCGAGTATGGACAAGTCTGCGGCGTTCGTACGGGAATGAATGTCGTATTCCGTGCCGGAGCGGTGGTGCTTACGAACGGGACCTTCCTAAACGGCCTGCTTCATATCGGAAGAACCCAGATACGGGGCGGACGTATCGCCGAGCCTGCGGCGACCGGACTTACCGAGCAACTTATCTCTTTAGGTATCCAAACAGATCGCATGAAAACCGGAACACCGGTCCGTATTGATGGCCGGAGCGTTCACTTCGATGAAATGGAGGAACAACCGGGGGAAAACGATTTCCATAAGTTCTCTTACATGGATACCAGTCATCGTAAATTAAAACAATTGAGTTGCTGGACTACCTTTACGAACGAGGCTTGCCACGATATATTACGGGAAGGTCTCCCCGACTCTCCTCTTTATAATGGACAGATCAAAAGTATCGGTCCCCGTTATTGTCCTAGTATCGAAACGAAAATCGTGACGTTCGCCGACAAGACGCAACATCAACTATTCCTAGAGCCGGAAGGCGAGACCACGCAGGAATACTACCTAAATGGCTTCTCCTCTTCCCTACCCTTGGATATCCAGCTTCGTGCGCTCCAAGCGATCCCCGCTTTCCGTGACGTGCAAATCTATCGTCCCGGATATGCGATTGAATACGATTTCTTCGACCCGACTCAGCTAAGACACAATTTGGAGACCAAACAAATCCGAAATCTTTTCTTCGCCGGACAGATCAACGGGACTACCGGATACGAGGAAGCCGGCGGACAAGGTTTGGTAGCGGGTATCAACGCCCACATCAATTGCCACGGCGGACAACCTTTTATCCTCGGAAGGGATGAGGCTTATATCGGTGTCCTTATCGATGATTTGGTAACAAAAGGCGTAGACGAGCCTTACCGTATGTTTACCTCTCGTGCGGAGTACCGCATCTTACTGCGCCAAGACGACGCAGATATGCGACTCACCGAGAAATCCTACCAAATGGGATTGGCCAAACAAGACCGCTACGATTTACTGCGAGAGAAAAAAGAGAGCCGTGACGCTATCATCCGTTTTGTGGAGACCTACTCCGTAAAGCCTCAATATATAAATAGCGGTTTGGAGAAACTGGGCACAGCCCCCCTATCCCATGGTTGCAAATTATTCGATGTCGTACTCCGTCCGCAGACTACCTTAGAGAACCTAGCGGATCTAGTTCCGGCCCTTCGTGCGGAGCTGGACAAAGTCCCGGCCTCTCGTAAGGAAGAGATCATCGAGGCCGCCGAGATATTGATTAAGTATAGCGGCTACATCAAACGAGAGCAAATCATAGCGGACAAGATAAACCGCTTAGAGAATATCCGGATCAAGGGTAAATTCGATTACAATTCTATCCAGTCTTTATCTACGGAAGCCCGCCAGAAATTGACCCGGATAGACCCCGACACGATCGCTCAAGCGAGCCGTATTCCGGGTATTTCCCCTAGCGACATCAACATCCTTTTGGTACTGCTCGGAAGATAAAACACGAAATGTTCCACGTGAAACATATTAAAGGAGATATTCAAATGAATGAAGCTAAAACACTGGTTATACGAGGAAATCTGGTAGATATAATCAACAGGCGCACCTTCGGGGCAGAGATTTCAATCCTAAACGGGCATATCGGAAAGGTAATCCCTACCGGACAAGATGAGGGATCTTACCTCCTCCCCGGCTTTATTGACGCGCATGTCCATATAGAGAGTAGCATGGTAACCCCTGCGGCATTCATTCACGCAGCCGTACGCCATGGCAGTATCGGTGGCGTGGCGGACCCTCATGAGATAGCGAATGTAATGGGTATCGAAGGAGTCGAATATATGCTCGACAACGCGAAAGGGATTCCTTTCTACACATGGTTCGGTATCCCGTCTTGCGTACCGGCTACGATTATGGAAACATCCGGTGCGATCATAGACGCAGACGAAACCGCTCGTTTGTTGGAACGAGAGGATCTACACTTCTTGGCTGAGATGATGAATTACCCCGGAGTCTTAAATAAAGATCCGGAAGTTATGCGCAAAATAGAAGCCGCGAAACAAGCGGGTAAACCCATCGACGGACATTATCCCCTAGCAACAGGCCCCAAGCTAAAGGCATATATCGAGTCTGGTATTTCCACCGATCATGAAACCATCTATCTAGAAAAAGGCCGTGAAAAATGTGAGCTTGGGATGCATGTCCTTATTCGGGAAGGAAGCGCGGCGAAAAACTTTGACGCACTTCATCCGCTATTGAAAGAGTATCCCGAACAAATCATGTTCTGTACGGATGACGCGCATCCTTCGTTTTTAAACAAAGGACACATAAATAGGATGGTAAAAAAATCGCTGGATTTAGGATATGATCTATATGATGTATTACGGGCCGCTTCCTATAATCCGGCCATGCACTATAAAATTCCCGCAGGTTTCTTACGAGAGGGAGACTCCGCCGATTTTATCCAAGTAAACAATTTAAAGAATCTAACCATACAGGCAACCTATATACAAGGAACCTGTGTATACGATGGAGAGAAATGCACGCTTCCTTTCCACAAACCTATACTCCGCAATAATTTCCACACGAAACCGATCCCATTAGAAAAGCTAGCGGTAAAAGCGAAAGGAAAACAGATGCGTGTCATTGTTTGCGAAGACCGCGAATTAATCACGAAAGAAGAACTATATCCTGTACATACATTCGATGGATTTGTAGAATCAGATACAGAACGAGACATTTTAAAACTCGTCATTCTAAATCGCTATCAAACGGCTCCTCCCGCTATTGCCTTTATAAAAGGAACAGGGCTCAAGCTCGGTGCCATCGCTCAAAGTATTTCCCACGATAGCCATAACATCATCGCTATAGGCGTAACCGATTTCGAGCTTATGCAAGCGATCAATGCGGTAATAAAGGCTAAAGGTGGAATCGCAGTAAGCAGTATGGACGAAGTCACTCTCCTGCCCTTGCCGGTAGCGGGATTGATGAGCGACGAATCGCTGGAGGAAACAAGTCGCCGTTACGAAGAGATCGAGGAAAAGATCAAGCGATTAAAGACCCCGATGGATTCATTACAAATGACGCTTTCTTTTATGGGATTGCTGGTGATCCCATCCTTGAAACTTAGCAACAAAGGTTTGTTCAATAGCGAGACATTCCAATTTACTCCCCTATTCGTATGATAGCCGATAAAGACGAACATATCAAGACGATCCTATCGGTCATTCCGGAAAAGCCGGGATGCTACCAGTATTTCGATGAAAACGGAACGATTATATACGTCGGCAAGGCGAAGAACCTAAAACGACGGGTATCCTCTTATTTCAACAAGGTACATGACAGCAATAAGACACGTGTGTTAGTCAAACAAATCCGGGATATCAAATATATAGTCGTCGATACGGAAGAAGACGCGTTACTACTGGAAAACAACCTCATCAAACAGTATCGTCCCCGCTATAACGTATTATTGAAGGACGACAAAACCTACCCTTCCATCGTGGTAAAGAACGAGTACTTTCCCCGGGTTTTCCAAACCCGGAACATCGTTCGGGACGGATCGCAATATTACGGTCCTTATCCCTCTTTGTTCACGGCGAAAGTGATGCTACAGATGCTAAAGGAACTTTACCCTTTACGCACTTGCAAATATCCCCTCACTCCCGAATCCATCGCACAAGGACGCTATAAGGTTTGTCTGGAATACCATATCAAGCGTTGTAAAGGGCCTTGTGAAGGCTTGCAATCATTGGAAGAATACCAGCAAAATATTTCCGAGATCAAAGAGATTCTGCGAGGCAACATCTCGCAAATTAGCAAACACCTCTATGAGGAGATGCAATCGCTCGCTGCCGAGCTCAAGTTCGAGGAAGCGCAAAAGATCAAGGAAAAATACGAAGTCATCGAGAACTACCGTTCTAAATCTACGGTCGTAACCCCGATGCTACATAATATAGATGTATTCACGATCATAGAGAATGACCATTCCGCTTATGTGAACTTTATGCATATCGGAAACGGGGCGATCGTACAAGCCTATACATTCGAGTATAAAAAACGATTGGACGAGACCAAGGAGGAATTGTTAAGCCTCGGTATTATCGAGATGCGGAATCGTTTTAAAAGCACCGCCCGGGAGATTATCGTACCCTTCAAGCTGGACATGCAGCTAGAGAATGTCACTTTCACCATTCCCCAAAGAGGGGATAAAAAGAAACTGCTCGATTTATCCGAGATGAACGTCAAGCAGTTTAAGGTAGACCGCTTGAAGCAAGCGGAAAAGTTGAATCCGGAACAACGGAATACCCGTATCTTGAAAGAGATCCAAGAGGCCTTGCATCTGGAAAAACTGCCCGCTCATATCGAATGTTTCGATAATTCAAACATACAGGGAAGCGATGCGGTAGCGGCTTGCGTGGTATTCAAGATGGGGAAACCGTCCAAGCAGGAGTATCGTAAATACAATATAAAGACCGTAGTCGGTCCGGATGATTACGCCTCCATGAAAGAAGTCGTCCGTAGGCGTTACGGGCGAGCGATCGAGGAGCAATCTCCCCTACCCGACTTGATTATAACAGACGGTGGAAAGGGGCAAATGGAAGTGGTTCGCTCGGTGGTAGAAGATGAATTAGGCTTGTCCATTCCAATCGCCGGACTAGCGAAAGATGGTAAGCACCGAACCTCGGAGTTATTATTCGGGTTCCCACCCGTAACCGTTGGCATGCGTTTGGACAGTCCGCTATTCCATCTACTTACCCGGATACAAGACGAGGTACACCGTTTCGCCATCACTTTCCACAAGGATAAACGAAGTAAGACCCAGACAAAATCCGAATTAGACACCATTAAGGGTATCGGTGAAAAGACAAAAGTATTACTTTTACGTCACTTTAAAAGCGTAAAACGAATCAAGGAAGCAAGCTTCGAGGAACTGAAATCCGTGATTGGCGAGGCGAAAGCCAAGGCACTACAAGAGGGACTGGATGGAAAGCGAACAGAAAGCGAACAAAAATAGAACAAAAGCGAACAAAAAGCGAACAAGATGAGAACAGTTACACAACGTGTGCAGCACGCTTCCGTCACGATAGACGGACAGCTTAAGTCCAAAATTGGAAAGGGGCTATTGGTATTAGTCGGTATCGAGGACAAGGATACGCAAGAAGACATTGAATGGTTGGCAAAAAAGATCACCAACCTACGCATATTTGACGATGAAAACGGGGTCATGAACCGCTCGGTTATCGAAGCGGGAGGCGAGATCATGGTTGTCAGCCAATTTACCTTACACGCCTCTACGAAAAAAGGGAACCGCCCCTCCTACTTAAAAGCGTCTAAACCGGATATCGCCATTCCGATGTATAAAGCTTTTTGCGAAGAGGTAGGGCTTCAACTCGGAAAACCTGTACAAACCGGAACATTCGGAGCTGATATGAAAATTGAACTTTTAAACGACGGGCCGGTTACTATTATTATCGACTCTCAAAATAAAGAATAAGTATGGCAGATATAACTTTACAACAAGCCCAGCAAATGGTAGACTCTTGGATCAAGACCTATGGGGTCCGTTATTTCAATGAGCTTACCAATATGACCATCCTCACCGAGGAAGTGGGCGAGCTAGCCCGGATCATGGCACGTACCTACGGTGAGCAGTCTTTCAAGGAAAGTGACAAACACCGGGATTTAGGCGATGAAATGGCAGATGTCTTATGGGTACTGCTTTGCCTCGCCAACCAGACCGGAGTAGATCTTACCGCCGCTTTCGAGAAGAATCTCCAAAAGAAAACAGACCGAGATAAAGAACGACATATAAACAATCAAAAACTATAAGCATATGGCACATCATCACGATTGCGAATGTGGACATGATCATCATCATGAACATGAACACGAATCAAATTCCGTACAGATAGACCGTTATCATGAAGCTTTCAATAAGTTTGAGCCGGCCCTGCCGGATACCCAGACCACCGAGGCTGTAAACGCTCTTTTAGAGAAACATTTCCAAGAAAACTTTACACCGGAAGTATTGAAAACGATTCATGGTTGCATCGACTTGACCTCATTAACCAGTCTGGATACCAAAGAAAGTATCTGGAAGATGGTAGACACGGTAAATGATTTCGAGGGAACTCGTCCGGATGTCCCGAACGTAGCCGCTATTTGCGTCTATCCCCTATTCGTGGAAACGGTTAAGCAGGCACTTACTGCACAAGAGGTTAAGATCGCGTCGGTTGCCGGAGGTTTTCCATCCTCACAGACATTTACGGAAGTCAAGATCGCCGAAACGGCCATGGCCGTCATGCAAGGAGCCGATGAAATCGACGTTGTCATGAACCTAGGCTATTTCATGGAAGACAATTTCGAGGAACTGACGGAAGAATTACAAGAGATCAAAGAGAGCTGTCGCCACGCCCATTTAAAGGTAATCCTAGAGACCGGAGCTTTAGTCACAGCGGAGAACATCCAAAAGGCATCCATCCTAGCCATGTATTCCGGTGCGGACTTCATCAAGACCTCCACGGGTAAAGGATACCCGGGAGCCACTTTCGAGGCCGCCTATACCATGTGCAAAGTCATCAAAACCTACCATTCCATCACCGGAAACAAGGTTGGCATCAAGATCTCCGGAGGCGTACGCACGGCGGAAGACGCAGTTCGATATTATACGATCGTAAAGGAAATACTGGGCAACGAATGGCTGAACAAGGATTTGTTCCGTATAGGAGCGAGCAGTCTGGTCGGTGATATAGAAAAACGACTCGGGAAATAGTCCATTCTAATTAAACCGGGCGCAGATGACTTAGAATCCTGTGTCCGGTAAGCACTCTCAAAGTAAGTTAACTTACCTTGGCATCGAAGTTAACTGACTTCGTCAAGTAAGTTAACTTCATTGGCTATTGAAGCATACTTACTTTTTTACTAACAAGAGCCATCTCTCTACAACTAATAGATAAAGGAATTTCTATTTGGAGCGAGTCATAATATAATCCGCCAACTGGATCAAGGATATCCGAGCCTCGGATTCCGGAAGCCTCAAAAGAACATCGACCGCCTTATCATGATATTCCTTCATGCGGGCCTCGGCATATTCGATTCCACCATTCGCCTTGGCGAACTCGATCAAGGAATCGACATTCTCCGCCGCGAAATCCTTCCGTAAAATCATATCCAAATAACGGGCGGCCTCCTCTTCCCTACCCTGCCGCAAGGCATATAATAATGGAAGCGTAACCTTACCCTCACGAATGTCATTTCCCGTCGGCTTACCGATATTCGCCTCCTTGAAATAATCAAAGATATCATCCTTGATCTGGAAGCAATACCCCAGATACTCGCCAAACTCACGGCAAAGAGCGATCACCTCCGCAGAGGCGCCCGATGAAATGGCCCCAATCTCCGTGCAAGCGGAAAGCAAGGTAGCCGTCTTCTTCTTGATAACTTGCAGATAACAATTCTCGTCTAAGATACTCTCCTCGGCAGTCTCCAATTGCTTGATCTCACCTTCGGACAAGTCTCTGCCTAAATTAGAGATAATCCCGACAATCCGCAAATCGCCGGTTTGTATGGAACGGATCAAAGCGGTAGAAAGCACATAATCACCGACCAACACGGAAATACGGTTATCGAAGATAGCGTTCAATGAGGGAACGCCACGACGTTGCTTCGTCTCATCGATCACGTCATCGTGAATCAATGTAGCGGTATGCAAAAGCTCCAGCAAAACAGCGGAATTGATCGTGTTATCCGTAACCTGTCCACAGACCTTGGCGGTAAGGAGCACCAATAACGGACGCACATGCTTCCCGGTAGAATTCAGTATAACGTCGATAGCCGATTGTAACCGGGTCGTCTCGCTGCGTAGAGATGCCTCGAAATCCTTATTGAAACGTTCAAATTCAGCGGAAACCGGTTCTTCTATTTTCCTTCTTTCATCCATAATTCCATGCAAAGATTCGCAAAAGTAACAAAAACTATCGAGTAAGCGAGTTTTTTCGTACATTTACCCAGATTTTGTCCCACTAAAACGTGTTAAAAGTAATGAAGTTATTCCTTATAGATGCGTATGCGTTAATTTATCGCTCCTATTACGCCTTCATCAAGAATCCGCGTATCAACTCCAAGGGTGTGAATACCTCCGCCATTTTCGGTTTTATCAACAGTCTGGAGGATGTATTAAAACGTGAGAACCCGACTCATATAGCGGTGGCCTTTGACCCGAAGGGACCGACCTTCCGCCATGAGGCCTTCGAGCAATACAAGGCACAACGGGAAGAGACGCCGGAAGTGATCCGTCAATCCGTCCCTATCATTAAAGAAATCATAGAGGCTTACAATATTCCGATTCTGGAAGTACCCCGCTACGAGGCGGACGATGTGATCGGCACCGTGTCCAAACAGGCGGAGAAGGAAGGCTTCGAGGTGTACATGATGACGCCGGATAAAGATTACGGCCAATTGGTGTCCGAACATATATTTATGTATCGTCCGAAATTCGGAGGCGATTACGAGATCATGGGCGTGCCCGAGGTCTTAAACAAGTACGGCCTCACGAGTACGGAGCAAGTGATCGACTTGCTGGGACTGATGGGCGACGCTTCCGATAATATCCCCGGCTGTCCGGGTGTCGGCGAGAAGACCGCTCAAAAACTACTGACCGAATTCGGAAGTATCGAGAACCTGTTAGCGAACACTGATAAGTTGAAAGGCGCGCAAAAGAAGAAGGTAGAGGAGAACGTCGAGCAAATCCGTTTCTCCAAATTCTTGGCGACGATCAAGACGGATGTCCCTATCGAGTTCGATGCCGCCCGTTGCGTTCGTGAAAAGCCAAACGAAGAGCGGCTGACTGAGATTTACACAGAATTGGAATTTAGAACATTTATTAACAAACTAAGTTCTGAGCCGGTCAAAGCCGCTCCGAAAGGTCCCGTTCAAGGCGATTTGTTCGCGATTTTTACGCCCGAGAGTACGGAAGAGCCCAAAAAATCGATTCTCACGGACTTAAAGTCCACCCCCCATAACTATTATTTAACTGATACAGAGGAAAAACAAGCCGATTTAGCCCGCTTTTTATTGGGTCAAGAATTTTTCGCTTTTGACACGGAAACCGATGGCATCGATCCCTTGAAAGCCGGATTGGTCGGAATGTCGTTCGCCGTGAAAGAAAACGAGGCTTGGTATGTCCCTGTTCCCGCCAACTCAGTAGAGGCGGCGAAAGTAGTGGAACGCTTCTCCCCTGCCCTGCAAAATCCGAAATCATTAAAGATCGGGCAAAACATCAAATTCGATATTTTGGTACTTCGTAAATACAACGTGAAGGTAGCCGGTCCTCTGTTCGATACGATGATCGCCCATTACCTGCTAAATCCGGAATTACGGCACGGAATGGATTACCTAGCGGAGACCTACCTCAAGTACCAGACCGTCCACATCGAGGAACTGATCGGCCCAAAAGGAAAGAACCAGTTATCGATGCGAAACGTACCCGTGGAGCAAATCGCCGAATACGCCGCCGAGGACGCGGACATCACGCTCAAGCTAAAGAATTATTTCGCACCCGAGTTAAAGAAGGAAGGACTGGAATCCCTCTTCACCACGATCGAGATGCCATTAATATATGTATTAGTGGAAATGGAGGCCACCGGCGTCACGCTAGACACGGTAGCGCTCAAGCAATCCTCCGGAGAATTGACCACATCCATGAACAAGCTGGAGCAAGAGGTTTACGAGCTGGCCGGCACGGAATTCAACATCAACTCCACGAAACAGGTCGGCGAGATCCTTTTCGACCGCTTGAAGCTGGACGAGAAAGCGAAGAAGACCAAAACTGGCGGTTACAGTACCAGCGAGGATGTATTGGAGAAACTTCGCAACAAGCATCCCATCATCGGCAAGCTTCTTGAATACCGCGGACTTAAAAAATTATTAAGTACCTATATCGACGCTCTACCCGAGTTGATCAATCCGCAGACCGGAAAGATACATACCTCTTTCAACCAAGCGGTAACATCTACCGGACGCCTCAGCTCTACCAATCCGAACCTGCAAAACATTCCGGTACGGGACGATCTGGGCCGTGAGATCCGTAAGGCATTTATTCCGGACAATACGGATTGCCTCTTCTTCTCGGCCGACTACTCCCAGATCGAGCTTCGTATCATGGCCCACCTGAGCGGTGACCCGCATATGATCGAGGCTTTCCAAAGCGGAGCAGATATCCACGCCGCCACAGCCGCCAAGATCTACGGAATCCCGGTAGAAGAAGTAACCAGCGATATGCGCCGGAAGGCGAAAACCGCCAACTTCGGTATCATTTACGGCATCTCCGTCTTCGGGCTCGCCGAGCGTCTGGGTATCCCTCGTTCTGAGTCCAAGGAACTGATAGACGGTTATTTCAGCACCTACCCCCGCATCAAGGAATACATGGAGGAGAGCATCAAGGTAGCCAAGGAAAAAGGATACGTAGAGACCATTTTCAAGCGCAAGCGTTTCCTTCCGGATATCAACTCACACAACGCCGTCGTACGCGGCTATGCCGAGCGAAACGCGATCAATGCCCCTATCCAAGGGAGCGCCGCCGATATCATCAAACTAGCGATGGTACGCATTTACGAACGCTTTGAGGAAGAGGGATTGAAAAGCAAGATGATCCTCCAAGTACACGATGAGTTAAACTTCAATGTCTACAAAGAGGAAGCCGAGGAGGTAAAGAAAATCGTGCTGGAGGAAATGGAAAACGTCATGAAACTACAAGTCCCCTTAATCGCCGATTGCGGCGAGGGAGAGAACTGGTTGGAGGCGCATTAAAATAATGCCGGAATTCCCCTTAAAAAAACATGTACGTGTTTTCCGAAAAACATGTACGACTTTTTCCAAAAACACGTACGTGTTTTTTTAAGACCATAACAGCCTAAGTAAAAACAACAGGGTGTCCTAAATCGCCGGAAGCTTTTTAGGACACCCTATTTATTAGTGATCAAAAGGAACTCTTATTGCTTATAAATCTTCTTAGAGATTATTCCATCCGCCGTCTTTATACGTAAGATATAATGCCCGGAAGGTATCGACAAGGTAGTCGTATATTGTTTCCGGCTATCTATGGTAGTTCCCCAGACAGACGCGCCGTCGTAAGTATAAAGCATCATATTTTCTATCGCCACATCCGATTGAACCGATAATAGGCCGGAAGCGGAATCAAACGCATATTCCAAATCCGAGACAGACGGCTCGGTAACCTCATTAGAAACCACTAGCGAACCATCGATCTTTAGGCAGAACGTACGATAGCTTTCACGGATATCCGTATACTTGGTTTCCCACAGCTCACTCAAGTCACCTTGGTAAGTAGCCATTACGGCAAGCATATCACCAATACCCCAATCAAACGAGCCACTATAAGATACCGTCTGGCTCTTCCCTGCCGGAATCTCCAGCCAATTATTCACCTCCCAACTGTAATCGTCTATCGAGAGATTAGGATCTCGCACGTAAAGGCCGGCCGTACCTTGGAAATTCGTTTTTTGCTTGTTATAGAAAGTCACCTCAAAGGTAGCGGTCCCACTTTCCGCATCATACTCGACCTTTACAGGATCGGCGGTCAAGCTATTCCGTGCCTGTGAGAAAGAAATAACGCTATCCTTCACATCCAACAAGATATAATCATACGGATGATTTACCGAACGGATCGGACGTAAGATGCTATCTCCTTCCATTCCTCCCAGTACGTACATATACAGAGTAGCCGTAGTATCCGGGATACCTAGGGACTCACAAAGGAAATCTTTCGTTATATAATTACCTAGCTGAAAGTCCGCGATCGTATCTAAAAATGCCGCTTCGCTAACAGGCAACTCCACCGCCTCATTCTCTTCGAAAAAGGCTAATGTATGGACATAGCTCCCATCTTGCCCCAAGTTAAATAGGTTATAAGTAATCGGAAACTTCTCACCAAGCTTGATACTTTCAATATCTTTAGTACCCAAAGAACTGATCGTTAACAACTTCACAGGCTTCGAGTCATCAGACGGTTTGCGGATACCCGTGATCATGGCTTGGCGTTCATTGTAAGTACGTAAATTATCGCCAATCGCACCTAACTCAAAATATCCACTGCCAAACCAGCCCGTATTTAAATGGAAAAGTCCGCTCCGATTATAGCCATCGCAAACAAATGCCCATTTATAGGCCAGATTATTTTCTCCGCTACCTCCTTCATAATAAACCGGACGTTGAGCGGCTA
>OGRU01001056.1_pt1 | contig 22547 bp, 15 predicted proteins | sample 1553541 | NCBI WGS metagenome assembly OGRU01 (sample SAMEA2580068, study PRJEB22360) | human gut metagenome | biome: human gut; feature: human-associated habitat; material: faeces | place: Denmark | collected 2008/2010
CGCCCAAAGGCTTTGCAGGACGCAAAGCCCACAAAGCGTTCTTATAGGGATAGAGAATTCGCATTATCTTATAAAAAACAGACTTTTTCTGCAAACTGAAAAGAGCCTTGCCTTGCGGCAAGACTCTTTTGCTTTTTTACCTTGAATACTATATGCAATTAATGCAATTATTCGCATTGTTATCAGGAATATAGAAAAATGTACGAAACTCCTCTGAATAGCCTGACTTAAAACCCGAACCGATTAGTATTGCCGATAAACTTAGTGCTCGTTTCTCTTAGCGAAGCACTCGCTGCAGTAAACGGGTCTGTCGTCACGGGGCTGGAAGGGAACCTTAGCCTCGCCGCCGCAGCCTGCGCATACAGCTGTGAACATTTCACGCTTAGCTCCGCCGTTCTTCTTAGCGTCACGGCAAGCCTTGCATCTCTTAGGCTCGTTTGTAAAGCCGTTCTGAGCGTAGAACTCCTGTTCGCCTGCTGTGAATACGAAATCTGCACCGCAGTCCTTGCACTTGAGAGTCTTGTCTTCGTACATAGTAAAATACCTCTAAAATTTCTCACGCTTTCAGCGTGTAATAATATGAAAAAGACTTGGTAAGTCTTATTTCCCCATTGATTTTCTTATCTTCGATTTTGCACGCTGAAGTGCATTGTCTACAGATTTTTCGTTCATTGAAAGCTCATTTGCTATCTGCTCGTAGGAGCAGTGGGCAAGATACATTTCAAGGACCTTCATTTCCTTTTTTGAAAGAACGTCCGACAGCCTGTTCATAAGCTGGCTGTCCTGAACTTTATCAATAACCGTGTCCTCAGGCGACAGTGAATCATCCTTTATAAGATCGAAGTCAAAGTCTTCACAGTTTGATAAAGGATTATCCTTGATAGCCTTTGATATACAGGTTTTCATAGCCGAGTCTGTGCAGAGATTGGCGAAGGTTACGAAAGACGCACCCTTTTCGCTGTTATAAAGCCGTATAGCTTTAAGCAGACCGAGAAGCCCCTCAGAGAACAAATCGTCCTTATCGGCAGACGGGCAACGCAGTGACATCTTTGTGGATTTTGCCGAAATAACAGGTATATACCGCTTTATAAGCACGGTTGCGTATTTTTCGCCGCCTGTCTGTGTTATCCGACTGACAAGCTGTTCATCGGTCATATCGGAAATCGTATGCTCCGTTTCTTTGTCCGGAAAAGGAGTACCGGTCATATTAGTTGCTTTTTCTGCCATCTGACCTCCGATACCGCTGTGCCTGCCGTCTTTAATGTTTACTGTATATCTATTGATTATTCTATCATAATATACGTTTTTTGTCAATAGGAAAAACTTCAAATTGTTTACAAAAGAAATCAAATTGAATTTGTGAAATGATTAACAAATGCAGGACGGCGTATTCTTCGGTATTTGATATTTATCTTATACAGCGTCCTTGCTTATTTTCGGTACCGGCTGCGTTCACGCAGAATATAATATCCAATGCCGGCGATGTCCGCCGGAAACTGCCTATAGGGATGGATACCCATATTCCCATAACTCCGAAAGTGGACACGGGCGACAGGATATACGCAAGAAGCACTCTTGTTCCGAGTGAAAGAATCGTCAGGATCACCGACATCAACGGTTTATTTACCGCTCTGTAGCAGCCGTAGAGCATAAACAGTATTCCTATGTCGATGTAGCACAGACCTTTACCGAGCGACAGACCTATAATCACGGATGTACGGAAGGTTATGAGCGTATATGACGAGCCGACGGCGGCAAGTGCGTTGTCACCGATATATCAGCCGACTATCCATATATCAGCGAGGTTGTAAAGCTGCTGTATTATATTTCCGAGCATAAGCGGCACGGCGAATGCCCATAGTCCGCCGGTTATACTGCCGACGGTAAGATCACGGTTTTTCATTATGTACTTCATTTATATAAGCGGTGCGACAAATCCCCACGCAACAGCAATCACAAGTGAGGGGAGCAGGTTTGCTACTCTTATCTGTTTTTTACGAATGAGGTTAAGTCCTACGCAGAAAATCAGGACATTGCCGACATAAGAAAGGTAAGACAATGCAAGGTCGGTCATGAAGCCTCCGACAAATACTGCGATTATTGTTATGACACCCTGAAAAATCGCCACAGGTACGGCAGAGAAGATACAGCCCTTGCCCTGAGAGGCGGTCATTACGCAGATAATCACTGCGTCAAGAATAGCTTTTGCGATAAGAACCGAGCAATCGCCGCTTACGCCGTCGTTTATCGAGCCTATCACTGCCATTGCGCCTATACAGACAGTGCAGGATGCGCTGACAAATGCCGATACAAATGAATCGTCACCGGTACTGTGGCTCTTTATTTTGAGCCATTCGCCAAACTTGTCCACAAGAGCGTTTATATTGATTATTTCACCGATAAGACCGCCTAAGGTGAGGCTGACTATCATCATAACAGTGCCGCCCGAAACAAGAGAGCCTTCAGATACCGACAGCATATTCTGCATAACGCCGCCGACGGCGAGCATCATTATTGCAACGGCATTGACCGACAGCAGAGTATCCTTTATTCTTTCGTTCAGCTTTTTGCCGAACAGCAATCCGCATAGTCCGCCGAATATCAGCAGAGCGACATTTATTACAGTGCCAAGTCCACGCATAAAATCAAATCCTTGATACATCCCCGACGGGAGAATAAAGTGCGAAAACCGCACCGATTGCAATTATACAACGGAAAGAATAGCGTGTCAAGACGACAGAAAAACATAAATACAGCAGTTGTTGCAGAGCTGCGGTTTTTCGAGGTGAAACACGAATCGCTTTTTACTTGATTTGAATTTTTGGGAAGTTGTGATAATTGCCGATATAATGAATTGAGATTTGGCTATGTTTTTGCTGATGATATGTTTACTGTAAAAGCAAAATATGATATACTAAAAACAGTGTAATGAAAAAAGGAGCTCATGATGAAAAGGATATATACATTTCTTATTGTAATAATGTTCAATATGGCATTTCTGATGAGTGCTTGCACGGCAGGCAATGCGGATAGTACAATGTCAGCAGTTTCTGAAACGTCAGCTACGGGAACGGTTATAGATAAGATTGACGAGCCGAAAGCCGAAGCGACTACAGCAGTAACGACCGCTCAGACTACCGCTGTCACTACAAAGCCACAGGAAACAAAAAAGGCAGAAACGACAGCAGCTGCCACAGCAGCAGTCACCACAGCAAAGCCGGCAACGACAACAACCGCCGCTACTACAAAGCCCGCTCCCGAATGGACAGAAACAAAGGCAAGCGGTACTAAGTATGTCAATACCGACTGCTACAGCCGTAAGAAAGCCGTACTCGGCGCCGACACAGTTAAGCTGTACAGCGTGAACGACAAGGTGACAGTGACAGCCAAGACCGATACAGGCTACTTCAAACTTTCTGACGGTAGCTTTATACACAGCGACTATCTGAGCGACAGCAAGGTAACTCAGCCGGCAGCACCCGCTACAAAGAAAGAGGAAACTACTAAGCCTGCGGATACTACTACAAAGAAGCAGGAAAATAAGCCTGCCGAAGATAACTGGAGATTTACAAAGCAGGACTGTGAAGATATATTAAAGGCTTGCGAAAAGTACGCAAAGGATAATGGATACGCATTTTTCAAACCCTCAGATGTTGGTACAACAAAGGGCAAAGTATATCAACACAGCACTTGGACGCAGGTTTATTCCAATCATCCCGATAGCTTGTATTCCAAAAAACAAGCTATAGAATATCTTTGCCAGTTCTATGAATTCAATGAAAGTCAAGGTTTTTCTACTTGCATAGACTACTGCCTTGCAAGCGAATATTGCCAATGGGCAAAAGAACACTGGGGCATTGATATTAGCAATGATACCGCCTGCCAGGACTTGACGGCTTATGTATTCTTCCCGTGTATGGGTTAAAGACAAATAATAAAAGCAAACAACTGAATATATTAGAGCTTTGAAATTAACTGTTCAAAGCTCTTTTCTTTTTTCCGAAGGTACAAATAAATACGAAAACTCAAAGCAGTCTTTTCATAGGACTGCTTTTTTATATATACAAATGCAAACCAAGAAAGGAAATCGGTATGAAAAACAAACTCAGAAAAATGTTGAGCTTAGTTTTATCTGTCGTTATTGCTATGTCGGCAATAAGCCTGAACACATTTGCGGCTACAATAATGAATATCGTAAACGGCTCAAATCAGAAGTTATATGTTGACTGGTACGATTATTCATATAACTTCAACGGCAGACTGAACACAAGCACATACGGACAGATAATCAAACTCAATGTTGGTAGCCCAACAGGACAGGTAGCGTATTGTATTCAGTCCTCAAAGGATGCTTGGACAAGCGATTATACGGCACAAAAGACCTACAATTTGTTGTCGTTAACGCAACAGCAGAATTTAAAACACGCTCTGATTTATGGCTATCAGGGTACAACAAAATATGGCTACAACGCTGATACTGAACGTATCGCAACGTCGATCGTCACCTGGAATATCTGTGACGGTTGGTTCAACAACTCTTCCGAAAGCACGGCTGTCGGTATATTCACCGAGGATATGTCAAGCTCTATGGCTACAAATGTCAAGGCTTGCTATAACAAGATCAAAGAGCAGATGTTAAGCCATCTTACTATACCGTCTTACGCTGTAAAGCCTACAGTAACAAATGTGCCAAAGCAGAAAATGACGACTAACAGCGATGGAACATTCACAATAACGCTGACTGATAGTAAAAATGTGTCTAAGTATTATGACTGGCAGACGGCAATTAAAAAATACAGCTATCTTTCGATAATTACAGACACCGAAGGAAAGCTCGTTATAAAGTCAACAAAGCCTATACCATCCAGCTCGGCTATAACGCTTACAGCTGAACGTAATAGCAGTAAGTATCAGAATAATATAGTTGATGTTGCACCGATGTATATGATCTCCGGTAGCGGCTCGCAGAGTTCTGCAACATTCGTAACAGACCGAGACCCCAGCACCGCAAAAATTGCTATTTATTCTGACAGTTTAGGCACAGCTCAGATAAAAAAAGTATGGGAACATAACAAAGACAATTCAAGCACGAAAGCCGATAACAGTGACATCTATTTTACGATAAAGAACAGCTCGGGTTCGGCCGTGAAGGCTACAGGCAAGGCAGGCTCGTATACCTACTCTGCAAGCGGTTCCGTGAGCCAGTTCAAATTAAACTCAAGTAACACTTTTTTAGTAAAATCGTTACCTGCAGGAACGTATACCGTTACAGAACACGGAAAGAATTCGGACGGCTCGATACCCTATTACACCCGTACAGGCGGTGTCAGCAAGACGGTAACAGTAACAGCAGGCAGCACAGGAACGGTAACGTTCACCAATACCCGTAACACAGGTACAGGCGAGGTTATAAAGACTTGGGTAGACACCAACGGTAACGCAATAGAAGCAAGTAACTGCATTTCGAATAATCAGCAGATATATTTCCGTATCAAAAACGCTGACGGAAAATATATAACTGTCAACGGTACGAAGTACAGCGGCTCATATTCTTTTGCCGGAACAACAACTAAAGCTACATCACTGTATGTTAATCCTGGTACAGGTACTTTCACTGTTTCCGACCTTCCGACCGGAAAGTACACCGTGTATGAGTATGGCTCACCGGAGGGCTATTCGGTCAACAAAGCATATCAGACAATTACCATCTCAAAAGATAAAACGTCGTCCGTTTCTTTCGTAAACAGCGAGGACAGCGGTACGGCTCAGATAAAGAAAGTATGGCTTTCTGATACTACATTGACCGCTACTCAGATAGCAAACCTCGAAAAGAATGTTTACTTTACTGTCAAGGACGCTAATGGTAAGTATATCAAGGTTACAGGCTCGGCAGGAGCGTATGTTTATGCCGGCACTCAGACTTCCGCAAATAATATGAAACTCAGCGGCAGTAAGTTTAATGTAAGCAAGCTCCCTATGGGTACATACACTGTAACAGAGATAAACAACGCAAGCGGTTATACTCCCAAATCACAGACAAAGACAGTCACTATCGCCAATAAGGGCGAAACAAAAAGCGTATCTTTTACAAACAAATCAACACCTGTTGTTGTTATAAGAAAACATTTCTCTGATGAGGACAATCTGACAGAAGCACAGCTCAAAGAACAGTATGCTAAAGTTACCGTAAATCTGCAGGTGCTTGGCTACAGCGGAAGTGTTTCCTCGAATCCGCCGGCAGGATACTATATAAAATTTACCGGTTCTAACGGTAATTATACATACAAAGGGCTTTCGTCAACCAAAACATCAGCGACAGATCTCAAGCTGAACGAAAACGGCGAAATGACTATATCGTTCGGCACTAACACCACTCCGTATTACTTGGCTGTAATCGAAACGTACAGCGGTACGGATTACGATGTTGATAACCGGGACCAGCGTATTGACCTTGGTGACGGTGATCCGAATGCTGTAATCGACCTTGATGACATTGAGCTTGACAATCAGCTTAAGACAGGTTCTGTGCAGATTGACAAGCAGTTTTTAAATGAAAACGGTGCTATAGAAAATATCCCCGATGACAAACTTGCCGAGGTCGCTTTTAAAATCAAGCACAACGGCAAATATCTCACCTTTACAGGCTCAAACGGCAGTTATACTTATAAAGGCGAGAACAATACCGGTACAGAATTAAAGCTGAACAAAGCCACATATAACTTTATTGCAAATGAGCTTCCCGCAAGAGAAGAATACACAGTTTATGAGGTTTCCGGCACAACAGGTTACAGCTTCTCAATCGACCCCGTGACTTTCACAATCACACCTGCCGGCTCGGTAAAGAAAGTGTTTACAAACAAGGCAATGACCGGTACGATAAGTATTGTAAAACACAGTGCAGACGGTGTACTTTCCGGCTGGCAGTTCCGTGTTACAGGCACAGCCAAGACCGGACAGAGCTACGATAAGACTTTTACTACCGATGCAAAGGGTACAATCACAATCAGTAATATCCGTATCGGTGATTACAAGGTTACAGAGGTCAAGACAGGTAAAACGGTCGGTTATATTACCGAGAACAGCAAAGACCTTGAGGTCAAGACCGATACTGTAACAACTGTAAATATCGAGAACAAGCCGTATGCGAATATCGTTATCAACAAGGTTGACAGCGTAAAAGGCACTGCTCTGAGCGGTGCGACATTCGGCATTTACACAGATGCTGAATGTGAAATTCCTGCACAGGCATATACATCGGCTACAGATGATACTCTGACAGACGCTGTAATCACAGAAAGTGCGACAGGCAAGTACACTTGCAATTTCCTGCCGATTGAGAGCAAGAATGGCACAACTTACTATGTCAAGGAGCTTTCAGCTCCCGACCATTACGCTATTGACACAGACGTACACCCGGTAACGCTTAAAACGGCAAATTCAACCGTAGCAGTTTCAAACAACGCTACATCGAAATTCTATGAAACGCCTTTAGGCTCGGTCAGAACGACAAAGGTTGACGCAGATCATCCCGATGTACTTCTGAGCGGCGCTGAATTTACTGTATACAATTCCGACAAGGCTACTGTATACGGCAAACTCGCAGAAACATCAAAGGGTACATATCAGCTTGACGAAATCCCGGCAGGCACATACTACCTCAAGGAAACAAAAGCACCGAAGTATTACAATATCGACAACACATTCTATCAGTTCACAATTTCTGACGCAGGCAAGGTTGTCGATGTGTCAATCAACGGCAACGACAAGTTCCCCAATGCTCCGCAGAAGGGCGATATAAAGATAGTCAAGAGAAGTGCAGACGGTGTTCTTTCCGGTTGGAAGTTTGAAGTTTCCGGCACGGCTCTTAACGGCACACCCGTAGCAACCAAGACATACACAACAGACGCAAAGGGCGAAATCAATATATCAAACCTCCTTATCGGTACTTATACTGTAAAGGAAGTAAAGGACGGCAAGACAGTCGGATATATCACACCTGCAAATCAGGCGATTGAAGTAAAGAGCAATGCAACTACTACTGCAACGTTTGAAAACAAGCCTTTCGGTCACATTGTTATCAACAAGATTGACGCAAAGACCGGCGAAAAGGTAACAGGTGCAACATTCGGTATCTATACCGACAGCACTTGCAAGACTGTAGCAAAGGCATATAAGTCAGACACTGACAGCACACTTGTAAATGCAGAGATTATCGAAACAGCTACAGGAGTGTACACTTGCAACAACTTACCTATAAGCAGTGCAACAGGTACAACTTACTATGTCAAGGAGCTTACAGCTCCCGAAGGCTACTACCTTGATGCAAATGCACACGCAGTAACACTTAAAACAGCAAACGCTACTGTATCGGTTAGCAATGAAATCGGAAAATCCGACTTCAAAGAATATCCTTACGGTCACGGTGCTGTAATCAAGGAATGGAAACTTGACAACAGTACAGCAGATATGACAGCCGATGAAATCGCACAGATGAAAGCGGAGCTTGAAAAGAGCCTGTATTTCACTGTAAAGGACAGCAACGGCAAGTACATCACAGCTACAGGTGCAGACGGCGTATACACATATAACGGCGAAAGCACATCAGAATTCAAGTATGTTCTGAAGAACAGCACATTTACAATCGCAGAACTGCCGACAGGCGAATACACGGTGACTGAGTACAACAACGCAAAGGACTACAGCCCGAAGCAGCAGACTCAGAAAATAAAAATCACCAAGAATACAGCGGCAGTGCTGACATTTACAAACATCCGTGACACAGGCAACGCAAGTATCGTGAAGAAATGGACAAACCCCAACGGGCTGACAACCGCTCAGAAGGCAGAGCTTGAAAAGAATGTATACTTCACTGTAAAGAATGCTGACGGTGCATATTTAAAGGCTGTATCAAAGAACGGCAAGTATGTATATAACGGCAGTCAGACAGCAGAAGCACGTTTCATGCTGACAAACAGCAAGTTTGAACTTACAGAACTGCCGACAGGCAAGTACACGATAACCGAAATCAACAATGCTGAGGGTTATCTGCCTAAGACACAGGTCAAGACAATCACGGTAACTAAGGACGCAACTGCAAGTGCAGAGTTTGTCAATAAGGTTATTGTAGGAAATGTAACATTGACAAAGGTCGATGAGGACTATCCCGAAATTAAATTGACAGGTGCTGTATTTACAGTTTATAAATCGGACAAGAAAACCGTAGTCGGCACAATGAAGGAAACCGAAACAGGCGTGTACAGCCTTGAGGGACTTGTGTACGGCGAATACTATGTACAGGAAACAAAGGCTCCCGAATATTTCGTCCGTGATGTGAATTTCTACTATTTCCAGATCGTAAATGACGGCGAAACCGTAGAAGTTTCCAACGATGAGCTTGGCAAGGGTACGTTTATCAACTCACCTCAGAAGGGCGAAATCAAAATTGTAAAGACTTCATACGACAACAAGGTCGAAGGAATACATTTTGAGGTAACCGGAAAGACATACACAGGTCAGACTTTCAAGAAAACATACACAACTGATAAGGATGGTATTATAAGAATAACCGACCTGAGAGCCGGCGAGTATACCATTCACGAAGTGAAGGATTCTGCTTCGGCAGGCTATCTTTTACCCGAAGATAAGCAGCTGACGATCGACCGTGACGGTGCAATGCTCGTTGCCAAAATGCACAACGATAAAATACCTGATAATCCTCCGACAGGTGCAGGCGAGGACGGCTTTATGCAGACGGCGGTTATTATCATATCAACGGTAATGATGAGTGCGGCTGTTGTGCTTGCATTCCCGTTATCGAAGCGTAAGAGAAAACGCTAAGCAGCATTAAAATTTTATTGTCACCGGGCGGCAGTCAGCCTGCCGCCTTTGTGGTGGCGATTAAAGGAGGAGAAAGATGAAGAAGAATCAACCATATCATTCTCAGGTGCAACTACGGCTTACCAATCGTGATACCGGAGAGGTGATTTGCTTTAAATTCAAATCGGAACATTCGGATCCGAAAGTTATTTGTTGCTTTGCTATAAATGAACATCTTAAAGAGGGCGACTATTTGATAGAGATTATGTAAGAATGCTTGCTCGAAAACGTGCTACAGGTAGCACATTTAAAGGAGGGCGTAATGGCAAATAAAAACAAATTGCGGCACAAAAACAGCAAATCCGTCTTAAAGACCGGTCTTATACTTATCTCCGTTATAGGTGTAATCACATTCCTGATTATATCTTATCTGATTTACAGCTTACAGTGCTACGCATACGACAACAACATATCATCGGATAACTTAAATTTGTCGGTGCTGATAAAATCTATGCCATATTGGACTAATCCAACTTTTACAGCACCTTTTGACATCGGTGCGATAATGCAAATGCACGGTTCTGTTTGGTATATTTACGTTGTTGCTTTGTCACTGCTTGCACTTATGCTGTTCAGTAAAAATTACGATGATTACAAAGGCGTGGAAGCCGGAAGTGCCGATTGGGCAACAAAACGTGATGAAAAGGAAAACAGCGATGAAACCGGTATTCCAATCGGAAACAAGTTCTATGTTACCGTTAACAATCCGCATGGACGTTACTATGAACCGCATAATCTGAACGAAATACTAATCGGCGGTCCCGGTGCAGGAAAAACATTCAGAAAAATCAAACCTGATATTATTCAGATGTATGGAAGCTATGTTGTGACCGATCCCAAAGGTGAGCTTTACAGAGATACTGCAAAGCTACTTATGGATAATGGGTACAAGGTGCGTGTGTTTAATCTGATAAACATCAAAAAGACCAACGCATACAATCCGTTTGTTTATATCAATGATGAGCAGGATATTGTTGTTTTGGCAAACACCTTTATTAACGCCTCTGCCGGCGACGATGATAAAGAAGATTTCTGGTCGGGGTCTGCAAAGTCATTGTTGACTGCGATAATGATATATCTTTGGAAAGCTGAAGGCGAGGTGAAATGCTTTGGTCGTGTAGTCAGACTGCTTAACAGTATCACATATAAAAATGGAAGAATAGACGAATTGTGCGAATTGGCTCGTTGCCTTAATAAACACTCAATCGAGCATCCTTGTGATGCTGCTACAATTAACTGGAACGGTATCAAAGGTACTCCTGAGGAAACTATGGGAGGTATCGCAAAGACGCTCTCAACACGTCTTGATTTGTGGGCAGTAGAAGATGTCAACGACCTGACTGTAATTGATGAAATGGACTTTGATAACATCGGCGTTGAAAAGACGGCTATATTTCTGATAGTTCCTCCTGCTGATACAACGTACAAGGCTATTTGCAATATGTTCTATTCACAGCTTTTCTCTCGACTGATGTACTGTGCTAATTTCAAGCATAACGGCAGATTGCCATTGCTCGTGTCAGTCGAACTTGACGAGTTTGCAAATATAGGACGGATACCGAATTTCGATAAAATCACTGCCGTTATACGTTCAAACAACATCAGGGTTTGCGTTGTCTTGCAGTCGCTTCCTCAACTAAAGGCTTTGTATAAGGATAACTGGGAAAGTATTATAGGTAACTGCTCACTGTTTACTTATCTCGGCGCACCTGATTTAGAAACCCGAAAGTACATAGTAGAAAAGCTCGACAAGACTACTGTACGAATAGACACAAGGGGACACAGCCAAGGAACAACAAGCGGCGGCAGCAGTTCAGATAACGAAAGCTATCAAGGTCGTGATTTACTGACTACATCTGAACTGCTAAGAGCGTTCAAGGCTTCACCGAAAATCAAAAAGAAATACGGCGGATATATGATTGAGTTTCTCGACGAATATCCGCCGTTTTGGTTATATAAGTTTGACACATTATCACATCCGCTTATCAGTAAAGTCGGTAGCTCTTTTCCGAGCGGAATACCAAACAATACCGATATAAACAAGATGTATTCTGATAATGAGCAAATACAGAAACTCAAGGAGGTGAAAACAAAAATGGCACAGCTTATGGAACAGTCAGTGTCAGAAGAAAAAGCAATGCGTGAGCAGTCCGAGCAGAAACAGGCGGAACAAGAACGTGTCGAACAAGCAGAACTACAGCGACAGTTTGAAGAAGCCGCAAGAGATGCTCAGCTTAGTGAACATCAGAGCGTGCTTGCTGAAATCGACGAAGAAGAATTGATAGCCGATTATGAAATTCCGACTATCGACGAATTTATAGGATAGGAGGTATCTATATGGCACCAATGTTAGAAGATGAGATTATGCACGATGCTGAAAAGATGAACAGTAAAGTTGCCGGCATAGCTCGTACAGGCAAACAGATATATGACTTCATCGAACAGTTGAAACGTGCGAAAAATGCTGCTCCGGAAAATTTAGATAACGGTTTACCATTTTCTTTTTCCGGTCAGATTACCGACCTCAGCTATTTCAATACGAATGATATTCTGCCAAAAGAGGTTATAGACAGTATCCCTGATGCTGAACTGAAAGAAGCTGTCATATCCAATCTCGAACTGGCGGAAAAGCAAGGTTTGATTGATGTAGATCTGAATAACGGTAATATAACGTTGACAGATAGCGGCAGAGAGTATATCAATAATCCAAACTTCATTCGTGCGGCTAACATAGACAAAGCACGATCGGCTATTCGTGCAATGGAAATTCAGCACGGATTGGAAAACGATACAATCAGATACGGTATAACTCTTGAGGGTACAGATCGAGATTTGCAATTCTTCCGATTTGCGTCTAACCTCGACCTTGAAGAAATCACGCTGTCGCCCGATAAGAAAGCGGCTCTGCAAGTTATGGAAAATATCTCTAAATGGGAAAAAGACGGGCTTGTGCAGTACAATTCTGACAACACAAGCATATCACTTACAAAGCTCGGTCAGAAAAAGCTATACAGTGATTTGGCAGACGGTGTTGATTTGATTGACGAATCGGTAATAGCACCAAAGAATCTTTCATCCGGAAGTTTATCAAATGCCGGTGCGGGTAGTATGGCAACGCAAGCAACTTCTCAAACTGCAGTTCAGACTACACAGGTTGCTTCGGCAACTGCTACACAAGCTACTACAGCCGGCGCAACTCAGGCAGCTACTACAGCCGCCACTACAGCCACAACAGCGGCTTCGTCGGCTGTACCGGTTGCCGGTGCAGTAGTGGTTACAACAAAAGTCGTTTCAGATACGGCTAAAAAAATATCAGATGCGATAATTCGCAGATAAGGAGATTTTATTATGAAAAAGGCATTCAGAAAAATAGCAAAGGCAATTTCAATCACAACCACAATCCTTCTTTCAAGCGTATTCCTTGCGTTTTCAGCATTTGCCGAAGGTGGTGGCATTGGCGATGCACCCTCTTCTGTAAACACTGCTACATACAAGACCCTTGTAACACTCGTTTTTTGGGTTGTACGCATAGTCGTGCTCGGTTTAACTGCAATACCGGGACTGGTTAAGATTGCACAGGGCGTCGGAAATGAGGATGTGCGTGAACGCAACGGCGGCATATCGCTATTGGTAATCGGCGGTGCTCTTTTTGCGGCAACATTTGCGATTGAGGCTTTATTCTAAGAGAGGTAGATATATGAAAAAAATCAGCATCTTTCTTATATGCAGTCTGCTGATGATTTTCGGTTTATCATTTTCTGCCTGTGCGGATGCAGTAACAACCGGTGGAGTAACAGCAACAGCTGTTGCTCCAAGAGCGGTTGACAGCTCAGGAAATATAATTGATGTATCAGAAAATATAAACCAAGTTGAACATACGGCTTTTGCAAAAGAAAACGCCACAACGACAGAAACCACCACCACTAAGCCTGCATATAATCAAGAAGAAATGAAAAAAGATCTTGAAGACCTTGGTAAAGAAGATATGGCAGCTTCGGCAGTAGGTATCTTTGCTTGGGTAAAAGGTCTTGTTGACTGGACACAAGGTATTATAAACACACTGGGAATATACATTAAAGCCGGAATAGATAGTCCTTGGGGATTCGATCTTAACGGTTTCGTTGATTTATTTGCACCGTTTTTCAAAACTATCGGATATGGCATACTTGTACTGCTGTTCGGAATTAATTTAATTCATTCTGCTATGCAGTTTGAATTAGTTAATTACAAAGGTGTTATAAAAATTCTTGTAGGGCTTTTATTGGCAAAGTTATGGGTAGATTTATCAACAGATATTTGTATAGCCCTTATCGATACCTGTACAGATATTGCGTCAAGTGTATTTACAAGTGCTGATGAAATGATAGTTTTTCCGTCATTTGATACGCTTAAAAGCACTGATACGGGATTATGGATTATCGGCGAACTGCTTAATCAGTTATTGGATATTGTATTGCTTGCTCCAATTATAATCGTCGCCTTAGCAATATTAATTATATGCGGGCTCATAATGATAAAATTAATGCTCCGTACTTTTGAGTTGGCACTATATTGCAGTGTATCGCCTGCTTTTTTTGCATGCCTGTTAGGTGATGCGACAAAGGGATATTTTAAGCGCTTTATTGACGGCTTGCTCAGCTCGGCGCTCTCGCTTGTATATATGGGATTAATATATCTTGCAGGATCGTACTGGTGCAAAGTTCTCACAATGAATAATGTAGGTGTAGATTCGCCTATGGACGTCTTGGTTTGGCTGTCTTCGGCCGGACCGAAAGTTTTAGTAGTGCTTGCTATGGGATTTTTAATCTTAAAGCCACCGCTTGCATTACGTCAGCTTACAGGAGGTTCTTAATGATAAAATGCAAAGTAACAAAGAAAATTATGCAGGAACCCGGAACTGTAATGGGCTTTTCAATAGGGCAGGTGATAATGCTGATTGTAGGATGTGCTGCTACAATCGGCACGTTGCTTTTGCTGTGGCTGGTGCTGAAAATCAACATTGATATAATTATGTGGGTCGTATTTTTGGAACTCGTTTTATTCATCGGACTTGGAGTAGTCCGTATTCAAGGGTTGACTGTATTGCAATTTATTGCTTCAAATCCCACAAAAAAGCGACCGTTTGACAGTAAAGGAGTATTCAGTGATGTCGATAATCGATAATTTATTTAACGGCTGGGCTAAAAAGAATGTGCCGTTTGGTTATGATAAACGAATTGTTATGCCAAAATCCGCACAGGATACAATACCATTTTATGAAGTGTACGATAATGGGCTGTTTCTTACCGGAACAAACACATTTACATTGATATTCGCATTTTCAAACATAGATTATTCTTTGCTCCGTGACAAAGAGCAGGAAGAAACCTATCAGCGTTATCAGCGTTTATTGAATGCACTTCCGGTCGAAATCAACTTTCAGGAATTTATTATGAATTCCTCTGTTAATACCGCAAAGCTCAGGGATATACTGATAAGCAACAATGAAGAAATCTCCGGTGATTTACTGGATGATTACAATAAAAATCTCGAAACGTATATCACAAAGTCCGAAGACGCAACAAGTGAGAAAATAACTCTTGTTGCAATGTCGTACACGCCTAACGAAACCGTAGATAATGTAAACATACTGTTTCGTTACTATCGGGAATTGCAAAATTTCTATGCGGCAATGGGCAGTGAAACGCATCAGCTTATGCCTGAAGATGTGTTTGCTGTCCTTTATGAATACTATCACCCATTCGACAATACTGAATTTCTTTTGCCGAATGATATATATTCACGTGGCGGATCCATAAAGGACTATATTGCACCATCAATGTTTGCCTTTCGCCCCAAAGAAATTGAAATCGGTAATTCGTATACAAGAATAATGTATATGGCTCGATATGACCGCACGTTAGACGACGAGTTTATAAGAGATATTCTTGATAACAATTGTAAAGTTGCCGTTTCAAAGCATATTAGGCATATAGACAAATCCGAAGCACAGGATAAGGTTAAAGACAACATATACTCACATCAAGGCAAAATTCAGGCACGCCTTGAAAAGAATCATAAAAAAGGTCTTAATTTTGTGCCATATCATTGGATGGAGCGTGAGCGTGAGCTTGAGGATTTGCAGGAGCGACTTTCCGATACAAACTGTGAGCTTTTCAAGATAGGCGTATATATCTCACTGTCTGCGGCTACAAAAGATGAGCTTGACGAGCTGACAGAAGCAATACGCTCTAAAGGTAAAAAACATCAGGTAGTTATTGATTGTTTGGTGCGTCAGCAGGAAAAAGCGCTTAATTCCGTCTTACCGTTTGGAATAAATCATTTTGATACCGCCAACGGAAACAGCGTTAACACTTATGTGTTATCGGATGCCGCAGGTATACTGATACCATTTTCTGCACGGTCATATTTTTCAGACACCGGTCTTTGCTACGGTATGAACAAGCATACAAACGCTATCATTGTTCTTGATCGAGCAGAAGAAATGAACGCTAACGGCTTCATTCTCGGTACATCGGGTTCGGGCAAATCTATGTACTGTAAATCCGAAATCATAGATACCATCATACGCTACCCGAAGTCAGAAAAGATAATTATAGATCCTGACGGAGAATACTATCCTATCATCAAACAGTTTGGCGGAGATACGCTAAAATTATCGGCTGATTCCGAAACGAAGATTAACATATTCGACACTGATATAAACATCAGCGAAAACGGCACTTCTGCTGTTGCAATGAAATCTGAACTGATTATGTCAATCATAGAAACAGCACGAGGCTTTCCCCTGTCTGCGGCAGATAAGTCAATCATCGACAGTTGCGTCAAAGAAGTTTACGCTGATTATGTGCTTAATAACGGTAATCCGGAATTCATACCTACGTTTGTTGATTTTTATAATGCTCTTATAAACAAAAAGCTACCTGAAGCAGATCAGATAGCTCTTGACATTGAGCTGTATGTTAACGGCAGTTTTAATACGTTTTCGGGCAAAACAAACATTCATACGGATAACAAATTGTTATCAATTGATATATCCGATATGGGCGAGCAGTTGCGTCCTGTAGGCTTGCAGGTTATTCTTGAGTATATATGGCAACGTGTTCGTGACAACAGAACAAAGGGCGTTCAGACTTGGGTATGGGTCGATGAATTCTCAATAATGTTCAACGATGGCAACGACAAAGAAACAGTGCGTTCTGCCGACTTCTTTCAAAAGGTTTTCAAACGTATAAGAAAATACGGCGGTATTCCTACAGGAATAACTCAAAATATTACTGAAGTGCTTGAATCGGGTCAGGCGAGACTTATGCTGTCAAACTCAGAGTTTGTTGTTTTGCTTCAGCAGAAGAAAACCGACCTTGATAAGGTGATAGAGCTGTTCAACTTATCTCCGTCACAATCAAGCTACTTGAAGACCGGCGAAAAAGGCACAGGATTGATTGTAAGCGGTAAAAAGATTATACCGTTTGACAGGCGTATATCAAAAGACAGTTCTATCTATAATCTTTGTCAGACTGATTTTAGGAGAGATGTTACATGAAGAAATTCCAATTGAAATACTCTGCACCTAAAACAAAGGTCAACTCCGCTGGAAAGGTTGAGCAACAAAATCAGAAAAAACCGGACCGTTATTGTGATACCTGTAGCACAATAACGGATATAATAAGCAAAGAACCGCAATCGGAAGAAAAAAGTTATAAACTGACAGGTTCGGCACTGTTTAATAAGATGTTTTCGGATATAAAAAAAGCTCATATCCCTGTATGCTCATTTTCCGTTTACGATAGTGATTTTACTTTCTGTTATGGAAATGTGATAAACAACCGAGCTGTCCTTCTGAATTATTATTCATTATCATCAGTTGCCGTTATCACGGCGGCTGATGGTATTCTTTCAGATCCGGCTCTGCGTTCTCGGCTTGTTTATAGGCTTTACCTTTCGACAAACAGCTATCTTATGATTATATTTGATTCGTTTGCTTACGAAACATTTAAAGATGAAAATCTAAAGATTATATCATCAATGCTTGATGAATTGAAAATTACACTAATACAGCAGAAGGCGGTGAATAAATGAACCTCGTTATAATTGCGGGAAAACGCAGTGTGCGTCCTCTTGAAACGGCTCTAAAAAAATCGGAGCAAACTGTAACAGTGGGTAAATATACTGCTGTCAAGCCGAATACTGCGGCTGAAATATTCGAAAAATACCGTCCTCACGGTATTTTGATCAGTGATGATGCTGCGTCAAAAGGCGTGTCGCTGATAGACTTTCTTAGCATTGTAAAAATGCGTTACGGCTATATGCGTGTTATATTTGTTTGCAATAACACCGATAGCTTTAACAAATACGCCTCTGCTTTATATTCGATAGGCGTATATGATATTGTTATGGGCTATGATCCTGCCGCTATAGATAATGCTATTTTATTTCCCAAAACGGATAAGCCTGATATTTTGATGTCAGAAAAGCCTTGTGATACCGAAATACATTATCCTAATCGGCAATTCTGCGAATACAGCAATTCCTTCGGAAGTATGAATTTGAACTATAAAGGTGCTTGTGACAGCTCTTATTCGGGACAAACAGTGCGATTAGATGAAAGCTATGAACGAATCCAAAGAGGAAATGTTATTATATCGGTATTCGGCTATTATTCTCGTTGCGGATGCACATATACAGCATTTGACCTTGCGTTTTACTTACGCAAATATGAAAATGCAAAGGTGTGCGTAATTACATCAGTGACAGAAGAATTGTGTAACTATTTTACGGTTGATATTAATGCAGTTAATCAGAACGGTTTGAACATTGATGATGTGGTTATCTATTCGGACTTCAATAAGATAAGCGGAACTTTTGATTATATCATCTGTGATGACAGCACTAAGTATAACAATAATGCGTACATACACATTTTGCTGTGCTCAGCGGCAGATTGGGATATGCCGATTTTAACGAATTATATCAACGATGTTATTCTTCCAAATAAGGTAGACGTAAATCTATGTTTTTTCCCCGTAACGACGAATAAGTTTATTTCCATCAATAAACAGTTGATTAAATCGGGATTTAAAGCGTATATGCTCGAGCCTTCGGACAACTGGATGGCAACCAACGCAAATAACAATAACGTTTACAGCAACATTCTAAAAGCCTATATTATAAGTTGATTGTGCTACAGGTAGCACAATCCGGAAAGGAAAAATTATGATAGTAATTTATGCCGAAAAATACAGCCTCGGTCGGACAATTGCCGAGGCTTTAGGCGCATACAAAAAAACAGTGAATCCTAAGGAACCGTCTATCGCACACTGGGACTTAAATCTTAACGGTGAGCAAGCAATCCTTTGTCACGGTGCCGGTCACTTATGCGGTTTAGCTCCGGCTGAAGATTATGACGAACGTTATAAATTCTGGAGCTTCGATAATTACCCGATTATACCCGAATATTTTATTACAAGAGTAAAAGATAATAATTATTCCAGGCTTGCTTATGATTATGTTAAGCAGTTCTTTGATAAGGCGGATCTGATAATCAATGCCACTGACGCAGACCGTGAAGGCGAATTGATTTTTGCATATTTATATGAAGTCTTACATTGCACAGTACCATACAAAAGAGTGTGGATAACAGATTTAACGCCTTATAAAATCAGAAAAGCATTTGCCGAGTTGCGGTCAGCTCAAAAGATGAAGCCGCTTGAAAATGCAGGACGCATACGATCCGCAACAGACTGGCTTGTGGGCATTAACACATCTGTTGCAGCTACATTGAAATTTGGTGGAGCTGACAATGTGTTCGCCTGCGGACGTGTAAAAATGCCGACACTTGCAATGATTGTTAAGCGTGAACGGGAAATAAGAAATTATGTTAAAAAACCGTTTTATAAAATAGTTGCCAATATCGAAGCAAATGACGGTGCAAAGTTTACTGCTGAAGCAGCAGATAAATACGATACCGAAACGGCGGCAAAGACTGCTATAGATGAAATTAAATCAAATACAGCAAAAGCGATAAAAGTCGAGGTGTCGCAAAAGCAGACAGCCGCTCCGCTTTTATATAACACTACACATTTGCTTGCAGATTTATCAAAGTGTACGGATCTCACAATTGATATGCTTACAAAGCTCGTTCAGAGCTTGTACGAAAACAGATTGATAACATATCCACGTACAAGCTCAGAGCATCTAACAGATGCAATGAAAGATGAAACGGTAAAGATAATAAAGCTACTGTTTGAAATGCCCGAATTTGCTAAATATGCTATTCCTGTTGAGAATTTTGTACCCTGTACACGTCGGCATTATGATGACAGCAAAGTCGATTCGCACACCGCTATTACACCGACCGCTCTTGTGCCGAATGATTTAAGCGGTATGTCAGAAAATGAGCGCAAGGCATATACTTTGCTTGCGTTATCAATTATCCGTACTGTTTATCCGAAAGCTGTCACAGAAAATGTCAAAGCTGTATTTCAGATTGATAATCAGCTGTTTACAGCAACCGGAACGAATATAATCAGTCCCGGTTGGTTTGCTGTTGATGCAACGCCGAAGGTAATCGGGTTGCCCGAAATCGTTAAGGATAACGATTATAAAGTTATCGGTTTCGATGTCAAAGAGGGACAAAATGAGCCACCGAAGTATTATACCGATGCTACACTGCTTACGGCAATGGAGCTTGCAGGTGATAATATAGAAGATGAACAAACTCGCAACTTAATTAAACTTGAAAAGCGTGGACTGGGAACTGCCGCAACACGTCAAGGTATCATTAAAGAGCTGTATGAAAAAGGCTATATTGCTCGTAGAACCAAAAAAAACGGCAATATGATCAAAGGCATTATGCCAACAGAAAAAGGAATGTATATAATCGATGCACTTGAAAAGACGGTACCCGATATGCTGTCTGTTGATATGACCGGCGATATGGAAATGGAACTTGATAAAATTGCCCGTGGAAAGTCTGACGGAAATGATTTCTTGAATAATTACAAAAAGCTTGTAGCTAAATGGGTAGAGTTAATAAAAAACAGTGATACTTCTGCAATGGCAGGTAACACCCTTATTTGTCCGTTATGCAGTAAACCTTTAATTAAGAAAAAAGTAGGGTGGTGCTGTACAGGTTATTCCAAGGATAACCCGGATAGTTGCAGATTTTATATTGCAAATGAAATCTGCGGTAAAAAAATATCAGATGTAATCGCCAAAGAGCTTACATTGAAACGTTCGACATCTATCATCAAGGGCTTTACATCTCAGAGCGGAAAAACATTTGATGCGAAGCTAACAATCAAAGCAGATAATACGATCGGTTTTGAATTTCCCGAACGTCTTAAATGTCCTGTTTGCGGAAAAGAAATGATAAAAAGTTCTAAAGGATGGGTCTGCACCGGGTATAAAAACGGGTGTAATTTTTTTATAGCCGGAACTATATGCGGAAAATGTATTACAGACACGATTGCGACTATGTTATGCGCTAATAAGCGAACAAGAATAATAAACGGATTTACTTCAAAGTCGGGCAAAGCATTCTCAGCGGCACTTATCGTTAAAGACGGAAAAATCGACTTTGATTTTCCCGCACAATCACAAAAACGCAGTAAGTAGGTTTTACTATGAGCGTTCTTATAACAATTTTATTAGCTGTAATTATAACACAGGCATTCCGCATTCGACGTCTGAAAAAAGAAATCATCAAGCGAGATACTGCCGATGAATTTTGCCGGCAATGGTACTGGAGAGAAGAAAATAAAACACAAAAGCAACGACAACCTCAGAACAAGAGGAAATCGTTGCTTTCTTTTTTAAGGAGCTTTTTATGAGTTTTTCTAAATCTAAATCGAGTAACTATGTTACGAAAGAACAGATAGAGCGTGCAAGAAATGTTGATATGGTGGAATTTCTTGAACGAACAGAAGGCTTCAGCGTAAAGAAAAGCGGTAACGGTTATCGCTGTGATAAGCACGACAGCCTTTTTATCACGAATGACCGCAGAGGGTGGTACTGGAACAGCCGTGACGAAGGTGGCAACAATGCCATTGCGTTCTGTATGAAGATTTACGGACAAAGCTTTACTGAAGCTGTAAAGTCGCTTTGTGGAGATATTCAGATTGAGTATACTCCAAATAAGATAACGTCAAAGCCGAGCGTTTCTAAAGATAAGGAATCAAATCGGCTTATTTTGCCCGAACAGGATCACAAAGAAAACGGACAGCGCAATTACAGTAATGTAATCGCCTACTTATGTAAAACCCGTGGATTGGAATACAGTATCGTAAATCAGCTGATTTACGACCGTAAGCTATATCAGGGCGTCGGATACAGCGGGCTTCAGCTTGTCGGGTATGACAGCTCGAACACACCGTTTTATCGCTTCAAAAATGATGTGCCTGAAAACGCACCGGAATATGTTACCGTTGAGCTTCAGGCACAGAAACAAAAAGGTGAAAAGTATATCTGCGAAGGGTTCAGCAGTGAACATATACCTGAGCTTATCGAGCGTGGTATTACTAAAAAATATGTAAATATGATTGCTGTAAACGGTGATGGCGTTATGTCACGCTATGCGTTTTGCCGTTCTGTATCGGATAAATCTACATACCGTGTAGATTTGCCCGGAAGTGATAAGAAATATTCGTTTTCTTTAATCGGTACAAATAAGA
>OGRU01001062.1_pt1 | contig 22444 bp, 19 predicted proteins | sample 1553541 | NCBI WGS metagenome assembly OGRU01 (sample SAMEA2580068, study PRJEB22360) | human gut metagenome | biome: human gut; feature: human-associated habitat; material: faeces | place: Denmark | collected 2008/2010
GCCGTTGTGCTGATGAGCCTCGTTGCCGGGATGATCGACAGTGTGCTGACGGCCTTTAACGCCGAAAAAGCTTACGATGTATACAGCGGCGTTCGCCTGTTTTATGCGCTGGGCTTGATTTTGGCAGGCTGTATTGCGGACATTCGGGAAAGAGTGTATCTTCCGCTTGCCACCGTATGCGCCATTCTGCTTTCCTCTGTTTGCATGTTCTTTCTGTCGGAAGAGGTCGGCTATTTTGCAGGCACAGCGCTGATGTATTTGTACAGCGGCTTCTATGTCATTTTTTTCACGGTGATGTTTCTGGATGCTGCACCAAAAAGCCCTCACCCGGAATTGTGGGCAGGTATGGGCCGCATTGTGCGCAGCTTTGCAGTGGCGGCGACGGTTCTTCCGGCGTTAAAGATTTACGATGTTGTGGGCAGCACGGCGCTGGCGGTGGGAAGCTGCCTGCTTTCGATCCTGGTTCTTCTGGTCTTGCTGCCCTATATCAGCCGTGCTGTGACCGTCTCTGAGCAGGGCGAAGCGGTTTCCGACCAACAAGAGCTGTTGCCCCAGGAACGGCTGGCGCTGTATGCGCAGCACTGCGCTCTGACCCCGCGCGAAACAGAAGTTTTGGAGCGGCTTTTGACCACCGAAGACGATTTGCAGGAGATTGCCGATAGCATGTACATCTCGCGACGGATGGTTCAGCGATATGTGTCTTCCATTTATGAGAAGACCGATACAAAAACACGCATTGGTTTGTTTCACAGCTATTTGAATTTCACAAGCGACTGATATTTTTATGACAGAGCACCGTTTTCCTCAGGTAAAACGGTGTTTTTTTGTCCATTTTTCCGAATGGCGCACATAGGAACCCTCGTTTTGGCTGAATGGCGCGCATGCGAACTGTCGAAAAGCGTGCTTTATATGTATTCTGTGTGTAAGACAACGTGTTCTTTCTTATGGTGACGCAGTACGTTTTGTGGCAGTCATCAAAGCATCCGATTGAAAGAACGAGGTCGCCAAATAAGACGCTCAAAAAGGAGGAGATTCGACATGAAAACAAAACAGAACACTTTGAAGAAAAAGCTCATAGCCCTTTCTCTATGCTTGAGTCTGATCGCGGGATTTTTCCCTGTGACGGTATCGGCACAAGAGGCACCGTATATTTTTGGGTATCAAGCTGGCGGTGGATCGATTATAAGTGTCAGCACCACAGATCAGTCTGACCGTACCAAAATCGCTGATTATGATGCTTCGATGCTCGGATTGGAAATGATTGGAGACACCATCTACGCTTTAAGCAGCGACCATAGTTTTACCACTTCAAGCCTGTACATCCTGAACCCTGATTTTACCATCCAACAGACCGTCGGGACGTGAAGTAACACCGACTTCGTGATTACGGACACGACGGTGCAGAACGATACTCTTTGGGGAACCTATAATGACGAAAATCTTGATTCTTATTTGATCCCCATCAGCTTGACCACCGGCGAACCGGAGAAAGAGCAGAAACACAAGATTACTGGTCTTCCTAAGAACGAAATCGTTTACACCATTGCCTGTGACGCAAGTGGGCAAATGTATGCCATCGTGGCCGACGGCGGGAAGAACGGCGGCGCTGCCACCTTGTACACGATTAATACTTCAACTTTTGCAGCAACTAAGGTGGGCAGCACTGGCATGAAAACCAACTATATTTCCACCAGTACCTTTGCGCCGGATGGTACCCTTTACTGGGCAGAGAACGATGCGGAAGTTCTTTATACAGTGAATACTTCCACCGGAGCGGCAACGGCGGTACCTGGTGAGACTAGCGGGCTGGTGCTCAATGCTATGATGATTCCAAGCAACGGCAATACGGACGCCTATGTCAATTTCGCAGTTAAAGGCGAGGAGGGCTCCATCATCATGGGTGGAGAACAGGTTACCGGCCTGCAGAAGTTCACAGCTGGCAATAATCTTGAACTGACCTTCACGCCTGGGGAGAATAACAGGGTTAAAGAGGTCAGGCTGAATGGGGAAAAGCAGGAGGTTACCGGCAATGCTTTTTCCCTTAAGAATGTAAAGTCTTGGGGCCAGGGCATTCAAACCGTGGAGGTAACCTTCCAGTCGAAAGACATCAGCATCACCCCATATAACAACCAGTTACCCTACCAAGGCAAGGACACGTTGAATTATCATCCGACCTTTGAGGCTACGCTCTATTTCACGGTAGACAACGGTCCAACGAGAAATACGGCAGGCGTGTCAAACTACGATATTTCCATTGAGAAGGATGGAACAGCTATTGCTAAATCAGACCTTGTTCCCGGCACCTATGACATCCATGTCATCAGAGAAGCGGACGAGGAGTGGAATGCCTTGGATACTGTTTTGAAGGACGGCCTTACCATCACTAAATGTACCTACTTTCCACTGTTCTACGATCTGGAATTGACGGCAGAGCCAGGGGATACCCTGGCGGATATCGAAAAGCCGACCTATCTTGTCAGTTCGCTGGACGGCAAGCAGATTCCAGGCACCTTCTACTGGAAGGATGATGAACGCACCTCCGTCGGCAATCTTGGCGACAGAACAGGCTTTACCTTCCGTTTTAAACCGGATCTTCCTCTCTCGGAAGAATTAGCCGCTCTCTATGATTTCTCTACAATGCCGGAAAACGGTTTTGATGGTCCATTCACCGCCTATGTGACGGTTGAAGAAAATGAGACACCGGGCATTGCGCCAATTTCTCTGCCGGTACGCACCATTGAAAAAGAAGACGACGTTGATTACATTGCTCGTCCAAATCTTTCTGCCAGCTTCAGACCGAACGTTGAGGTGAATGTGGGCAACTTTAACGAATTCCAGGGCCTCGCCATCGACTACTACCATCCGATGGCGGACTCGGAAAATTACATGCCAGTTAGCACAGGCTACGATGCGCAGGTCGAGTACAGTGTTTCCATTCCGCTTGCTGATTACGACGGCGAGACTCTCAGCGGCATCCTGACCGTTCCTCTGCCGGAAGGGTACGACGGCGCTTCTGCTCGTATTAAGGGCGGCGCGGCAGCCAGCAGCCATACAGCGACCACCGTCAGCTTCCCAGTCACGCTGGACATATCGAACGCTACAGCTGAGAAACTTGGTCTGTTGGTTGAATATAAGAAGGTGCAGGAACAGCCGCAGCCAAGCCTGCCAGGCGCAGTGACGCCGACGACCTACGCGATCACGGTTCCGGATACTATTGAAAATGGCACAGTTTCTGTGAGTCCGAGCCGAGCTTCCTCTGGCAGCACGGTGACCATCACTGTCACTCCGAACGAAGGCTATGTTCTGGACGCACTCACCATCACCGACAGCAGCGGTAAGGCGATTGAAACAGAAAAGATCAGCGCTACCAGCTACCGCTTCACCATGCCGAACGGCGCCGTGGAGATTGAGGCAGCCTTTGTCAAGGAAAACGCTGCCAGCTTCCTGCCATTCAGCGATGTGGATGAGGACGACTGGTTCTATGATGCTGTGACCTTTGCCTACAACAACGGCATCATGACCGGTACCAGTGCCACCACCTTTGAACCAAACACCACTACCACCCGCGGCATGATCGTTGCCATCCTCAACCGCCTTGAAGGCAGCCCAACTGCAGCCAGCGCAGGCTTCAATGATGTGGCAGAAGGGGACTGGTATGCCGATGCTGTCAACTGGGCCGCCAGCGTTGGCGTGGTGAATGGCATGGGTGAGGGCATCTTTGCACCAAACGCTGCCATCACTCGTGAACAGATGGCTGCTATTCTCTACAATTATGCCGCGTATAAGGGCTATGATGTCAGCGACCGTGCCGACATCAGTGGCTACAGCGATGCCGATCAGGTATCTGCATGGGCAGAAGAAGCAGTGCAGTGGGCGGTAGCCGAGGGAATTATTGCCGGTGTTACCATCGATACCTTAGATGCTCAAGGCAGCGCGACCCGCGCTCAGGTGGCTGCCATCTTCCAGCGTTTTCTCTCTGAGTAATGCGTGTGAACAACGCCAGTTGTGCACAGATCACAGCTATTCTGGAATGCTGCCTGATTGGTGTTGATGTAATAATTGACGAATGACAAAAATCCCGTCACGTATGAGACGGGATTTTTTGTGGCATGAAAAATTGCAGCATTTATTCTGGTCGGCAGTCGTGTTGCATAACAGTTTTCCCTGTTTTATAATAAACCCAGCAAAACGAAACGGAGGAATCCTTCATGACCAACATTCGCATTCGCGTTGCCACGCCAGATGATGCCGAAGCGCTTCTGGCGCTCTATGCGCCCTATGTGACCGAAACAGCCATCAGCTTTGAATACACAGTGCCATCGCTGGACGAATTCCGCGCCCGCATCGAGCGCACCCTGGCAAATTATCCTTATCTCGTGGCAGAATTTCGCGGCGTGATTCTTGGCTATGCCTACACCAGTCCCTTTGTGGGGCGGGCAGCCTACGCCTGGTCGGCAGAAACATCCATCTATATTGATAAAAATTGCCGCCATAAAGGCCTTGGGCGCGCGCTGTATGATAAGCTTGAAGCGATCAGTCGCCTGCAGGGCCTGACCAATCTTTATGCGTGCATTGGGGTGCCTGAAATCGACGATGATCCTTATCTGACACGCAACAGTGCCGACTTTCACGCTCACCTTGGTTATCGCTTTGTGGGCGAGTTTCGCCGCAGCGGCTACAAATTTGGTCGCTGGTATCACATGATCTGGATGGAAAAATACATCGCCGATCACCCTCAGCAGCCACAGCCTGTGCGCCCTTTCTCCCAGCTGACCGCGGCAGAGGTGGCGGCAGCGCTGGATCATGCGTGAATGGTATTTTCGCAGAAGCATGACGCAAACGACGTTTCTATGACGTGAACGACAGAAAGGAGCTCTGGCCATGTGGGGAAAAACACTGATTTGCGCTGGCTTGTGTGTTGGTCTTACCTTTTTTAGTGGCTGCAGCCATGCTGATGAAAGCAGCGGCGAAAGCGAATTGTCTGCTCAAGCACCCGCTGATGAAACCGTGCAGGTTGCCTGCGTGGGCGACAGCAACACGGAAGGCTATGGTGCCGAAAGCTACACCGCCTTTCTGGCAGAACGCCTAGGAAGCGGCTATGCCGTCGACAATTATGGCGTCAGCGGCACGACCGCCATGGCCAGCGGCGCCTATCCTTACGCTGAAACGGCGGCCTACGAGACCAGCCTGGCAGCCGCACCGGATATTGTTGTGCTCATGTTTGGCACCAACGACACCAGCCGTTCCAGCTGGCATGGCAGCGACGTCTTCGCCGAAGAATACGCCGCGCTTGTGCGCGACTACCGGGAGCTGGAAAGCCAGCCAACCATCTATCTCTGCACACCACCGGCGCCTCACGTCGAAGAATACCCAGGCATGGTCAGTTTTGGCGTGCAGCCAGCTGCTTATGCTGCGGTAAATGAAAGCATTCGCCGCGTTGCAGAGGAAAACAACCTTGCCGTCATCGACATTTATGCATTAACACTCGATCACCCAGAATGGTTCCTGGACGATGGCATTCATCTTTCTGATGAAGGTGCTCAGGCCGTTGCCGATGCCGTGGCAGAAGCGGTGCAGCAGAGCAAATAGAATGGGCAGTGATAAAAAGTGATTCATAATAGAATGGTTAAAATAGGTAATTGTTTTGTGTGAAAGTAAAAAAGCATATTTATAATTAAAAGCACAGGTTTCTCAGAAACCTGTGCTTTTTGCGTGTACGATGGTTGGTTATTGTTTCAGCTGGAACTGGTGGGTGTGGTTTTTCACAAAATCCAACAGAGCTTCGCCAGCCGGCGAAACGATGCGGCGTGCATCCCAGATCAGGTGGACATTGAAGCGAGCGATGTGATTCTTCAGTAAAATGATTTTTAATTGTTCCTGGCAGGAGGTCCATTTTTCGGGCTCGGCAATCTGTGACAGCGGAGTGATGAGATTACCGTAGTTCATTTCCAGCACCTGTGCGTTCAAATCAGCCCCACCTTCAAAGACGATGTTGGGCTTGCAGCCGGTGGTTTGGCTAAGGATATCAATAGGGCGTAGAATATCTTCAGTTTTTGGCGAACAGATAAAGGGTTCGCCGCAAAAAATGCTGAAATCCTGGCGGGAATTGTCTGGGATGGAACTGCTTTTTGGTGCAAGCACGATGTATTCATCGCTGCCTAATACGAAGCTGGAAATATTATCCGGAAGCTGATGGGCATCGGTAATGGCAAAATCAATGCTGCCGTTTTCCAGTTGCCGTTCCAACATTGCACAGGAGGCGACGGTATGCCGCACCATGATGTTGGGGTGATTTTGAATGAATGTTGGCAGCCATTTTGTCACATAAATGGCATCTACAGAGCCGATGGTGATGGTGGCGGTCTCCTGCATTAAGGCCGTGTTGATTTCGGCGTGGAGATTATCCAGCTCGCGGAAGATATTCTGAACGCGTGCAAGCGCAATACGTCCATAATGATTCAGCACAATCCGGCGGCCCTGGCGGTCAAACAGTTGGGTGCCAAGTTCTTTTTCAATACGTGAAAGGCTTTTGCTCAAGGATGGCTGGGCAACATGCAGTTGACTAGCGGCTTTGGTGATGTTTTCACATTCGGCAATGGTGACGAAATAGTGTAGCTGTAAAAGATCCATAGAAACGATATCCTTTCATAGTAATCATTAGAATGCTGTGCCATATATACCAACAACAAACTATAATTTTTTGGCCATAACGTTATGCATCTTTATGTATTAGACGGATTCTGTGGTGATTTGTAAAATAAAGGTAATCGGATTTATTAGAAAATTTTGTCGGATCTTACTATATGCCGCTAAAAGGAGGAATGATGTGAGCGGCTATAAACCTATTGTAATCAATGTAACTAAAGAAAGGAAGTGTCAATCATGTCTGAAGCAACAAAACAAAATCTTACAGAGATAGACGAACCGCTGGTGAAACTGCCGAAAGGCAAGCGCATGTTTTTTATGGCGATCCTCTATGTCATGTTCTTATTCGACTTTGTCATTCGATATGGTGTCAATGCAATTTTACCTTTAATCCAGGATGACTTGGGCCTCAGTGCTACCCAGTTGGGTTTATTGAGCAGTGCGGTTTTTCTGGGGATGGCCATCTTTGTTATGCCAATTTCATTTATCGGTGAAAACAAGTCGCAGCGCCGTGCCATCAGTTTCTGTGGGATTTTATGGAGCGGTGCTACCGTTGTCTGCGGGATGGCTGGTGGTGCACTGAACCTGATCATCAACCGTTTGATCGTTGGTGCCGGGAACTCGGCGTATGCGCCGTTGTCTACCGCGATGTTCACCAGCTGGTATAAGAAATCATCCTGGGGGAAAGCGCTTGGTCTGTACAACACAGCAATGGTTGTCGGCGGTGCGATGGGGATGATCGTCTTTGCAGCGTTGGCAGAAGCCTTTGGTTGGCGTGCCTCCTTCTACATTATTGGGGGCATTAGTTTAGTGGTTTCTCTGCTTTCTTTATTCTTGCCAGATAATAAAAAACTGATGGCGGAACAAGGGGCTGATGAAGGGCACAGTGAAGCTCAAGAAATTGCGCAGATCAAATGGGACGACGTGCTTCCATACTGCCAGCCATGAATTGGTGCCAGCATGGTACAAGTCCATCTCCTATGGGACTTATGTGCTTTTTGTTCAGCTTTTGGGTGCTTGTGGTCCAACTGTTGGCGGTATTCTTATTGATGCATTGGGGATTCATCAGGCATTGGTCATTGTTCAGGCGATGATGGTCATTACCGTTATTATGCTGTTCTTTGCTGGTAGAATCTACCTCAAATATTACAACAAAGCACGCGAGGAAGAAGAAGAACGTGGTCTTGGTGTAGCCAACGCGTAATTCTATGAATGTGTCAGATTGCAACTGAGCAATTAAAAATATGTTGATGTCATCATCTATGCTGAGACGATGATATGAAAAAAGAGTTGTCGCAGAAGCGGCAACTCTTTTTTGTGTAATCGAAACAGAATGATTGGTAAACTTATTGTTGGTTGAAAAAACGGGGAGATCATACCTTCCAGGTGATGTCGGTGGTGTAATAGGTATCCTCGATGAAGACGCCGAGCGAGTAGGTGCCTGCGGCCAGGCCTTCCTTATTGACAAAGCGCTGGAAGAAGCTTAAGTCTTCGTTCTGGAAACTGCCCACGCACATGGCGGTGAAGTTGACCTTGATGGTTTTCAGCGGATAGTAGAAGGCGTCGTTGTTTTCGTTGGTGAGCACAAAGACCACATAGTCGCCTTCGTTGAAGTGGCCGCCCAGGTTGATGCGGTCAAATTCTTCTTCAATGGCAAGAGAAATGTTCTCTGGCAATGGGGTGGCGCTGGCAAGATTGAGTTTGCCGCGCATTGGTCGGGAAACACCGAGACTGCCATAGTATTGGCCAGGACCTGGCTGGAAGCGTTCGTCAGCATGGTAGAGCGGCATTTTTTCGGCGCGGTACATGTTGGCAGGCACCATCATTTCAAAGACAACCTCGCCGTCCTTGATTTCCACGGTTTTGGCGTAGAGGTCGACAAAAGCCTTGTCCTTGCCACGGCCCAGGCGAGAACCCAATCCTTCGGCCACCTCGCCTTTGAAGTAGGCGATGCCGCCGGAATGCACCAGATAGTAGCCGTCGCGGTAGTATTCGACATTGCTGATGTATGGCGAGAAGAACTCGGCCTTGCGTTCCTTGCCGTATTGCCATACTTGTTCGATGGTCATGTTTTCAGTGTCGATGCGATAGCGTACGCCACGGGAGAAATTATCACGGTTTTTCAGATAATGCTCCGGATTTTTGCTGCGCCAGTGGCCGTTGTCGAAGCACATGATGTCGCCATCTGGCAGCACCACTGCTGCGTGCTGTTCGTATTGCCAGTCGAAATTGTCCAGATCGCCGACTGGGGTGAAGAAATAGCGGTCGACCATGTCTTGCGGCCAGCCTTCTGGATCGCCGATGATCCATTTTAAGGCGCTGGTTTCAAAATCGAAGCAGACAATGGCGTCCTGATGGCGGCCGGAAAGAACAATGCTGTTGGTTTTTTCGTCGTACCAGACCGAGTTGTTATGGAACCAGTCGTGGTCGGTGCGGGAGCCGGAGAAGGCCACGTCGGTTGGCAGGATGTCTTTGTAGTCCCAGGTTTTGAGAATGTTGCCGCTTTCACGATCGACGAGCACACACATGTCCTCAAGGGTGCCGCTGTTCAGATCCTGCGTCAAAATGAGCAGGTTGCCGTCTGGCATTTCGAAATGATCGTGGTGGTAGCCGCCAGGGATGCGGTACTCTTTCAGAATTTTACCAGCGATGGTCATTTCGCAGAGGCCGGCGGTGTGGTAAGGGGCAGCGACGAAACGTGGGGAACCGTAGAGAATGTTCCCGTTTTTGGCGCGTTTGATGTCGAAATTGAAGCGTTCGGTGAGATACCAGCGAATTTCGCCGTTGTGGTCGTAAGCGACGGCGTTGCTGTTGAGGGACGGCGTCATGAACATGAGGTTGTCGCCGAGATAATCGTCGGCAGTATGGACATAAATGGCACGATGTCCCATGCCGACAGGAATTGGTTCGGTGGTGATGGAGAGGGTGGTGGTTTCGCCGTTGGAGAGGGTGATGACCACCTGGTTGTCATAGTCGGCATAGAGCCCGTAGATTGGCAGAATGTGTTCGCTGGCGGCAGCGAAGGTGTGTGTGACGCTGCTATAGGCATCCTTGCCAACCACTTCGATGCTGGCCTGCACAGGCTCAGCGGTGGTGAACATCACCAAAGCAGTGAGCGGAGCAATGAGATAAGGGTTCAGTCTCATCAGTGGTTGTGCCAAGGTGTAGGAACCACTGTGAAATTCGGCGAGCAGAGCCTCTTCGGCTTGATGTTGCTGTGTGATGGTATCAACGATGGTTTTCTGTTCAATCATAATGAGCCTCCTGTAATTAGAAGATAAGGCGTGCCAATGGCAAACCGATGGCAAAAGCGACAATAATGGACCAAATGGTCATGGAAAATCCATAGAGAAAAACGTCTTTCTGTTTGATCCATTCTTTGTTGCCGTGGAGCAGAGCCGCATGTGGGGAAGCGATCGGAGTCAGCAGAGCCACAAAGACGATCATGGTGGTCAGAGTGACGACGATGTATGGGTTAAACAGGCCGTCGGCGCTGAAGGCGTGGATGATTGGCATCAATAGCACGCCGATGGCGTTGTTGTTGCCGAAGTTGGTGAGGATGATGCCGCTGATCAGCGCCAGCAGGGTGAAGCCCGATTCATTGCGTCCGCCCAGGACTGGGTAGAGCAGGTCGTAGAAAAACTGGGTGGCACCGGTATCCTTGGAGCACAGTGCACCGGCCACATAGATGGCTGCCATAACGAGGAAGACGATGCCCCATTGAATCTTTGGCGCGGCCTGGTTGAATTTCAACAGCGGCGTACCGTCGATGCGCACAGCTACCATAATGGCGACAATCAGCACCATGGTGCCGCTGCTGCCCAAGGTGGTCAAGAAGATGGTGATCATCCAGGATTTTGGCATGACGGTCGGCAGGAACATGAGCAAAATGCTTGCAATCAGAATGCCCAGCAGCACTCTCTGGCGCAATGTCATCTTGCCGAGGTTTTGCCTGGCGAAGTATTGATCCAGGTCGATGTTTTTGATGCGGTCCAGATTTGGATGGAAAACAAAGCGCATCATGACAATGAACCCGCCGAGCATGATTAAGGAAATTGGAATGACCACACACATGTAGGCGAGGTAGTCTACAGCGTTGCCGCTGGCGGCGGTGTAGGAGCGCAAAATGGCCAGTGCTGGACCTTTAAACGGAAAGGCGGCGAAGCCAAGCACGCTCGCGTAAACCACACCGAACACCATCAGAGAAGAATAACGCTCTCTAGGTTCGAAGCCCACCGATTTTAATAAACTATAAAGAATGGCCCACATCAACAGAATGGTTGCGGTGCCGCTGGTGGAGGCGGACAGCAGATAGGTCGTCAGCAGGAATAAAACCGTCAGCACCCATGGACGGCCTCTGGCGATTCTTAAATTCAGAACGAACTTGGAGATGTGGTTGGATACCCCTTCCGATTCGATCGGCGCAAGCATGGCCATGATGAAGAACAGCTGCCAGACGGTGTCGTTGCCCATGGCGTTTTTGATGGCGTCGTTGACTGTATCATAGCCGGTGAAGCCCATGGCGAGAATGCCGACCAAGCTTGGCCAGATGCTGCCAACGGTGGACCAGCAATAAATCAGCGCAATGAAAATGCCTAGAATTTTCATCCCGAGTGGAGTGATGGCGCCAATAGGTTCTAAATGACCGAAGCCAAACATGATCAGCATGCCTATGACGCTGTTAAAAATATAGAAGAAACTTTTTTTGTTCATTTGTATGACCCCTTTGTCTATTCTGTCGCGACAATTAGAGTATACGGTCTTTGCAAAATCGATGTCTTAATATATGCTAAGTGCTTGACGATTATTTATGGAATATCTATAATTTTTTTATAAATGACGAGGAGGCATGGCGACATGGAGCAATACTTTGCCAATGAGCATCTTCACTGGTTCAAGCGTGGTGAATACATCCAGCGCAACGTTGATCCAGTCGATTACATGTATTTTCTTTCCAAGGGGTTGGCGGTGGTGTCCCGCATCAATGAGAGCGGCGATGAAACGGTGATCCGCTATGCGAAGGCGCCAACGTTTCTGGGCGCACCAATGATTTTTTCTGCACACTTGCTGGCTCATGAGGTGGATACAGTGATCACCGCCTGCAGCGATTGCAAAATCTATAAAATTCCCTATCAGCAGTTTCAGGTTTTGGCCAAGGAGCACGTGGAAATCTATGAGCGGCTGCTTCTCGAGCAAGCTCAAGAAACTCGATACTTTCGCAGCTTGATGCGGTATGTTGCGAAGGGAAAATCGGCCAATGCCGTGGCGCTGTTCCTGGAGCACAGCATCGTTGAGGAAGATGGCGCGCTGTTCCTGCCGAATAAAATCACTTTTACCGCCATGGCGAATTTTTTGCACATGCACCCTGTTACGGTGTCGAAAATCATCAAGTGGTTCATCGCCGAAGGCCTATTGACGAAGCAAGAGGGCTGCGTCCATGTGAACGATCCACAAAAGCTGAAGGAGTATGCCATGGGCAAAGACTGTGTGTATTGGAAAAAATAAAGCTCCACCGTTGGTGGAGCGTTTGGGCCATAAATAAAAAAACGTGCCTGTCGGAGTGAGAGACAACTCCTGACAGGCACTGTTTTTATGCGTTGCATTCTTCTTCTCGCATTTTGGCGAGGTCGATGGCCTCTTTGCCGGAAAGTTGGTCGATGCTCATGGCGATCATGGTCAGGTCGGACCAGTAGGCGTCGATTTCTTTTTGCAATTCGGCGTCGCTGGCCTGAGGCACGTATTTACGGCCAAGCAGGGCAATGGCACGGCGCGCTTCTTCGGCATCTTCCACAATGCGCACTTGGCCAAAGGCGATGACGCTGCGATAGAAGGTGGTGTAGCGTTCCGGGACTACGTGATCGTCGGCGACGATGCAGAAGGATGCGTGCGAATTGTCGCGAATGAGATCGAGCTTGTGGCCAGCGTTGGCGCTGTGGAAATAGAGGGTGCCATTATTATGGACGAAATTCAGCGGTACGGCGTAAGGCTGACCGTCACTTGTAGACAGCGCCAAGACACCAGTGCTGGCATGGTTGAGGATGTCGGTGCAAACTTCAGGCGGCAGAGCTTGGCGGCTGCGGCGTAGGGTGTGATTCATCATAAAGGCCTCCTTTGAGAAATGTGTGTTCACTATAACAGTGGGGAAATAAAAAGTCAATGTGACCAAAGGTAAATTTTCTCTTGAATATCTGGACGAGATATCCTATAATGAACAACGTTGACGCTAAAATAGTTTGAATCCTAACTATTTGTTTTTTAGAGTTTCAGAAAGGACAAACATGGAATCTTCGTTTCATTATCTGATGATGGTCACCCAGACCCTCTTTCAAAAAGGCGTGTTTGCTCATTTGCAGCACACCGATCTCACTGTTGGCCAGCCGAAGGTGCTGGATCATCTTCATAGCCACGATGGCGATTCGCAGAAAGACATCGCCAGCAGTTGCCATATTGAACCCGGCTCGCTGACGACGCTGCTCAAGGGCATGGTGGAAAAAGGGCTCATTGAGCGCCGCAATATGAACGGCAACCGCAAAACCACGCACATCTTCATGACTGAAAAAGGCGCTGCCAGCTCGCAACAGGTGCAAGACGCTTTTGTTGCGATGGAAGCCCAGGCTTTTGCTGGCATTTCTGTCGATGAACGCGCTGCCTTTATGGATACTCTGAAAAAAATACATGCCAATCTTGCAGAAAGGAGTCGTGAATCGTGACGACCAACAAACTCAAACGTTACATCATCTTTTTTATCGGGGTATTCATCAATTCCCTTGGTGTCAGTATTATTACCAAAGCCGACTTGGGGACTTCGCCGATTTCTTCGGTGCCGTATGTGCTGAGCTTAAATTTTCCCTTTACTCTCGGTGAATTTACCATTGCCGTAAACATGATTATGGTGATTTTGCAGCTGGCGATTTTGCGCCGCAATTTCAAGCTGGAACATGTGCTGCAAATTCCTTTCTGTGTCATTTTTGGGTATTGCATCGATTTGACCACCGCCATGATTCAGAATCTTAGCTTCACTGTTTACGTGGAAAAGCTGCTCTTTCTTTTGATTGGCTGCCTGATTCTGGGGTTTGGCGTTTATCTCGAAACGCTGGCCAATGTAGCCATGCTGCCTGGGGAATCCTTGGTGCGCGCCATTAGCAGCACCTGGCACACCGATTTTGGCATGACCAAAATTGCCAACGACGTGACGCTGACGGTGATGGCGGTGGTCCTGTCCTTTGTTTTTGCGCATCGTCTCAATGGGGTGCGTGAAGGGACCATCATTGCAGCGTTTCTTGTTGGCTATATTGCCCGACTCTGTGGCCGCAAGATCCACACTTTCGACAAATTCATTGCGGAAGTGGAGAGCGACGAAGTGCCAATGTCCATTCCGGTGCCGGAAGGCGAAAACTGGGTCATCTCTGTTGGCCGCCAATATGGCAGCGGCGGTCATGCCATTGGCCAATACCTGGCGCTGAAGCTGGGCTTTGATTTTTACGACAAGGAAATCATCTCCGAAACAGCCGGCATTACTGGTTACTCGGAAGACTTCATTCAGAAGAACGAAGAAAGCATGGGCAGCCAGCTCATTCACGACCTTTTTAACCAGATGTATGTTTATTCCAACATCGATGACGCGCCAAAGGACATCATCTTCAATGCTCAGACGCAGGTCATCCACGATCTAGCACGTAAAGGCAACTGTGTCATTGTTGGCCGTTGCTCGGATTACATTTTGCGTGACTACGACCACTGCGTCAGCCTTTTCCTTCATGCGCCGTTGGAACGCCGCGTGGAGCGCATCATGAAAACAGAGAACATGGAGAAAACTCAGGCGGAACAGGCCATTGCTCGCACCGACCGTCGCCGTGCCGACAACTACAACTATTACACCGATCAAACCTGGGGATATTCCGATCACTACGATCTCTGTATTGACACTCGCCTTGGACGTGAGTTCATTCTCGATGCAGTTAAGACCGTCATGGCTAAAAAGGAAAAAGCTGAGGCTTAAGTTCGGGGTGTTTTGCGGCTTGACTTTACCTGGTAAATATGATAATTTCAGAGAGTACCTCGGTACTTCGTTTGATACATTATCGCCAACAAGTGTATGCTTGTTGGCGTTTTTTATTGCATGCAAAAACCAGGCGTTTGGAGGAGAGACTATGCCGAGAACATCCAAAACCATCGAAGCAAACAACTTTTTGACAGGGCCGATTCTTTCGCCGCTGCTTCGTTTTGCCTTTCCATTGATGCTGTCGCTGCTGCTGCAGGCTTTCTACGGCGGCGTCGATTTAGCCGTCGTCGGACAGTTTTCACCTACCGAAAGCGTTTCCGCTGTTGCCACAGGCAGTCAGCTCATGCACGTTATCACCTCGCTGATCACCGGCCTCACCATGGGCGTCACTGTTTTGTTGGGCAAAGCCATTGGCGCTGGCGATCACGATCATGCTGGGCAGGTGGTTGTCGGCCAGATTAAATTGTTTTCGATTGTTGCGGTGGTTTTGACGTTTGTGATGCTGATTTTTACGCCGCAAATTGCTGTCTTCTTGAACGTGCCAGAGGCTGCGTTTGATGAAACCCTGCGCTATATTCGCATCTGCTCTGCCGGCATTATTTTTATCACGGCTTATAATGGCATCAGCGGCATTTTTTGCGGCATTGGCAACTCTCGCACGCCTTTTCTCTTTGTGTTCATTGCCTGCCTTGTCAATGTTGTGCTGGATCTGCTCTTTGTCGGTGTTTTTGGCATGAATGCCTCAGGGGCTGCGTTGGCGACCATCATTGCACAGGCGGCCAGCGTGGTATTTTCGCTTTTTTATCTGCGCAGCCACCGTCTGCCGTTTTCAATTCACGGCCATTCGCTTAAAAACAACCGCGACATTCGCAAAATCCTGCAAGTGGGTGCGCCCATTGCGCTACAGGACTTTCTCTCCAACATGTCCTTTCTCATCATCACCGCCATCATCAACACCCTTGGGGTCGTTGCTTCTGCTGGCGTGGGCATTTCTGAGAAACTTTTTGTCTTTCTGTCCATCGTTCCCATGTCGTTCATGTCGGCCCTCTCCAGCTTTGTCACCCAAAACATGGGCGCTGGCAATCTGCAGCGCGCTCGGCGATCGTTGTTTTTGGCTCAGCGCATTTCTTTTCTCTTCGGTGCGCTCATGTTCTCGCTGACCTTCTTCTTTGGCCGGAAACTGGCTGTTCTCTTTACAACGGACCCAGAAGTGATCACCGCAGCGGCCCTCTATATGCGCGGCAGCTCCTTTGAATATCTGATGATCGCCATCACCTTCTGCTTTCTCGGCTACTTTAATGGCCGCGAACATACTACCTTTGTTATGGCGCAAGGCCTTCTGACCTCTTTTCTTCTGCGCATTCCGTTGTCCTATTTCCTCAGCCGTTTGCCTGACACCGGCATGCTGCAAATCAGCCTCGCTGTTCCAGCTTCAGCTCTCTGTAACCTGACACTTTGCCTGATCTACTTCGTCTGGCTGCAGCGGCGAGATCGGCAAACCATTCAAAACATGCCGTAATGCCATCGTGAAAAGGAGATTCATTCCATGTCCAACATCGTTGTACTCCACGGCAGCGCGCGTGCGAATGGAAACACCGCGCAGCTGGTGAAGGCTTTTGTGCGCGGGGCAGAGGAGGCGGGGCACCAGGTGACGGTGCTGTCTGTGGCGGCCTTGAGCATTCATCCCTGCATCGGCTGTGAGCGTTGCGCCACGGCGCCAGACCACGCTTGCTTTCAAAAGGATGACATGCCGCAGGTTTACACGGCCTTAGCTCAGGCCGATACTCTTGTCGTTGCCTCGCCAGTATATTTCTACGGCATCACTGCCCAGCTCAAAGCTCTCATCGACCGCCTGCACACGCCTCTGCGCAACCGCTTCGCCATTCGGCGCGCTGCTCTGCTCCTTGTCGCCGGTAATACTCTGCCCGACCTGTTCGACGCCATTCTTCTGCAATATCGCATGATCCTGCGCTACTTCAACATCGAAGACCTTGGCCATATCCTCGTTGGTGGCGTTCGTGAACCTGGCGCTATCAGCAGCCACTCGGCGCTGGAGGAAGCCTATCAATTGGGAAGAAGGATGTAGTTGCATACAAAAAAGCACGACAGATTCAATCTGTCGTGCTTTTTTGCTTACTGTGGCGGCTGGCCGTTTGGCATGGCGCCGCCGCCACCGCCAGGACCGCCACTCATGCCGGTGCCAGTGCCATAGACGAGGCTGTCCATGGTGATGTTCTGACTGGTGCTGCCGTTGCTGAGGGTATAACTGCTGCCCTGGCTGATATCCGCGCAGCTGATGATGACGCAGTCGTAATCTTTGGTGGCGTCGTAGCTGGCGAGAGTGTTGCCTTCGCTGTGCTGTCGGTTTCATCGTAGGAAGGGTTGAGATCGCGGTCGCTGAAAAGCGCAGAGAGGCGCGTGGTGTCGCTGCTCTCGGTCGTGGTGCTGCTGTCACTGGCTGTGCCGTTGCCGCAGCCTGGCAACAAAAGAAGCGCCAGCAAAAGACCGCTGAGAAGTTTGCGTTTCATAAATCGATCACCTCGTTAAAGTTCTGTTGCCACGTTTTCCTGCTTGGAAATCAGAATTTCAAGATTCCCGTTTCTACAGCGTAGTTTGTCAATCAACTCTTTTTCCAATGCAGGATTGCGCAGCGTCAGCTGATACGTTAGTCGAAAGAGCGTGCCCATATTGGTTGTTTTCACCTGTACCAGCTCATAATCGCTGGCATAATCGGTTAAGATGCCGTCGAACACCCCATCATAATCCAAATCCTCAGGAATGGTGATGCGCAGGGTGCGATAGCATTGGGAAGTCTTCTTGTAGCCGAAATCCATGCGGCTGTAACCCATGCTTACTAGGCCCAGAATGATTGCCGAACAGAGCGCAATGCCTAAATAGCCCATGCCGGCTATCAGCCCAGTGCCCATAGCCAGAAAAATAGCTCCGATTTCTTTTGCGGTCCCTGGCACAGAGCGAAAACGCACCAGACTGAATGCACCGGCAACGGCGACCCCAGTGCCGACATTGCCGTTTACCATCATAATCACTACGCATACTGCCGCTGGTAAGAGTGCCAGCGTTGCTACAAAGCTCCTGGTGTACTGAGTGCGGTAAGTATAGCAGGCTGCCAGAATCAGACCAACAATGAGTGCGCAAAGTAAACAAAGGAAGAAGCTCCCTGCAGAAATGTCGCTGCTGACTTGCGAGCCAAATAATTGTTCAATCATGATACCTTTCCTTTCATCTGTTTTTGCATCATGTCCATATATGCAGAACGGTATTTTGAAAACGAAGACTTGTAAATATGCGCCTGTGCCAGAAAATGGCTCATCCACAGAGGAATGCCGTGGGGCGTTTTGACTTCCATAAGGACCATTCCTTTTGGCAGCAGTGGGGTGCCATACACCGTATCTTCTAATGACAGCGCTTCATTGCGATAGAGTATGTTTTCGTCAAAAGTCACGCGAAAAGCACTGCCCGATAAATCATAATACGCTTCGCGTTCGTAGGTGATCAGCACCTGCGGACGAAGCCCTTGGTAATAACGGCGAAAATACTCGATCTCATCGGCAATCTGTGATTGCAGCGGCAGCGGTGTGTCGGTGTCAAAACTTTCCATCGCGGCTGCCTCTGGCAAGGTGACACGGCGCTTGTAAACAATGCCGTCGTATTTTTTCTTAAGCTCCACAAACACCGGGTCGTTAGGATGTGCCTGCTGATAACTGCGAATACGCAACTTTTCCTTGTAAGCTGGTTTTTCCATAGCGCGGCGGATGAGACGGAAGTCGTCGGTGTCGTAATAAATGGTGCGAATCGTTGTGCGTCCATAGTCGTCCAACTTCATGTAAGGCGCCATGATCGTCAATAATTGTTCTTTTTCTTCCAGCGAAAGCAGATATTTGATCTCGTAGCGTTCGAATGTGGCTTGATAGTGTATGGAAGAAACCTCTTTTTTGTATCATGCGAAGATAATTGATCGATAACAAGTATATTTTCGCTCCCTTAATCTACCCTTAACCCAAATTTGACAGATGCTGACGTACAGATAATGTCAAAGACTGCAAAAATAAACCAGCGCAGGTGGGCGCTGGCTGGTTGTATGACAAGTCATTAGGCGCAGGCTTGTAAACAAATCTGCATAATTGCGTGTGCATAGTTAACGATGAAAATGTGAACAAAAAAATTCTCCCGCTGCGATCGCTTATGGATCGCAACGGGAGAATTCCGTAAAGGGATTTAAGGGGGTGTATGTCAATGAGGGGTGAAAAATCAATGTTTCTGTATGTTTTTTGGGGGGAGTTATTCAATAGCGATGGTGGAGCCGCTTGGTACGGCTTTCTTGTCGTATTTTGGAACGGACAGTTTCAAAATGCCGTCTTCATATTTCGCGGAAATATCAGTTGGTTGAATGTCGCCAACGTAGAAGCTGCGCTTACAGGTACCAACGTAGCGTTCCTGGCGAATCAGTTTGCCATCGTTGTCTTTTTCGTTTGTTTCAGTGTTACGAGCAGCGCTGATGGTCAATGTGCCATCTTTAAAGTCAACTTTGATGTCTTCTTTTTTGAAGCCAGGCAGGTCGACATCCAACTCATAAGAATTGTCAAATTCGCGGACGTCCGTTTTCATTATTTGAGGGACGTTGTTGTGCATCGTAGGATGCATCATAAAATCATTATTAAAGAAATTGTCAAATAAATCTTCACCAAAAATTCTAGGTAACATAAGTCATTCCTCCATTTCTTTGAACATATTCATTATTGCTTATGCCCTATGGGGAGGAACCCCTTTCAGGTCCTTCTCTCTTGGTACGATTATATAATAGCATCTTTTATTAGCACTCGCAAGAGGTGAGTGCTAATCGTAACGTTATCGTGACATTTGTTACCATTTGCAAATAAAGAGGCGTGGGAGAAGGGCGGTATGTGTTGAGCTGGTGAAAAAATGCTGCCGTCATCGGGCGGTGTCCGGCGACGGTTTTTGTGGGAAAGTTTATGCTGAGTTTAAAAATCGAGCGGGGACGTGTGCTATAATTTCCTTAATTAATGAAGAGTATGCTGGGAGGGATGCGTGGTGAAGATCCGCACACGTTTGCAGGTGTCGAACTTTTTGATGATTGGGGTGCCGCTGAGCATTTCGGTGGCGGCGGCGGTGTTTTGCCTGGCGCTGGTGTGGCTGGTTCTATCGGTTGGTGGTGGTGTGGGCTTCGACGATCGGGAAGATTTTGAAGAAGTCGGCGCAACCGTCACTCTGGCGGCGCAGCAGGCGCTGCAGGCTGACAATGAGGACACACGTTTGTCGCGACTGGAGCGATTATCGGGGCTTTTGGATCAAAATGCGATGCGGCTTGTCGTTGAGCGCAATGGCGAGGCCTTCTATAGCTATGGCCATGCGGCGGACGCTGACACGGCGTTGCAGGCGGCGGGTGCCGCGCTGTCGGAGAATGGCAGCATTAGCCAGCAGGACCGCAGCCTCTATACGCGCACCTTGGATGCCAGCGGCGATACGTACCGCATCTATCTCTTTGGCAGTGCTCAGGCCTTGATCAGTGATTTTAATAAAATGCTGCTTTCAGTGGCGGCAGTGATTCTTTTAGCGGCCATTTTGATTGCGCTGGTGGTGACCAACCATTTTCTTACGCGCTTCGTGTTTCGAAAAATTGAAGAGCCGCTGGACATTCTCGCCGAAGGAGTGCAGCAGATTGGCGACGGCAATCTGGAATACCGCATCCACTACGAGGGCGACGACGAATTTGCACCGATCTGCGACCAGTTCAACGACATGGCGCGGCGGCTGAAATGGTCTGTGGATGAAAGCCAACGACAGGAAGAGAGCCGAAAAGAGCTCATGGCCGGCATTTCTCACGACTTGCGCTCGCCGCTGACGGCCATTCAGGCCTATGTAGAAGGGCTGCTTGATGGCGTTGCCAACACGCCGGAAAAACAGCAGGCCTATCTGCGCACCATCAAGACCAAGGCCGAGGAAATCCAGCGCATGGTTTCACAGATTTTCCAATATTCCAAGATGGACTTGGAAAACTATCCGCTCAACATGGAGCGCCTGCAGCTCGATAGTGAAATCGCTGCCCTGCTGGAAGTGGTAGCACCGGAATACGCCGCCAAAGGGCTGGAGGTGCAGACGGAACAGCTGGATGCGGTCCGTGTTCAGGCCGACGCGGAGCTGGTGCGGCGCATTCTCGTTAATATTCTGGACAACAGCCTTAAATACAAAACCGCCGAGCGGGGCCATGCCACTATTCGCCTCACTGCTGACGGTGACACGGCACGGCTCACCCTTGCCGACGACGGTCCTGGCGTGGCGCCGGACGCTTTGCCGAAGCTCTTTGATGTGTTCTATCGTAGCGACCCATCGCGCCACAACCCGAACCAAGGCAGCGGCTTGGGCCTGGCGATTGTCGCCAAGGCGGTGCAGCGCATGGGCGGACAGGTGAGTGCGCGCGCCAACACGCCGCACGGCCTGGTGATTGACATTGTTTTGCCGAAAGGAGAGGATTCTCGTGGATAAAATATTGATTGTTGAAGACGACACCGCCATTGCGGAAATTGAACGCGACTACCTGGAATTGGATGGCTTCAGCGTGGAAATCGCTGCCGACGGCACCACCGGATTGGAGCGTGGGCTTTCTGGCGAGTTTGATTTGATCTTGTTGGATCTCATGCTGCCGGGCATGGATGGGTTTAGCATCTGTCGTCGCCTGCGAGAAAGCCTTGACGTGCCCATCCTCATGGTCACTGCGCGCCAGGAGGACATCGACAAAATCCGTGGCCTGGGCCTCGGAGCGGACGACTACATCGAAAAGCCCTTCTCGCCAAGCGTGCTTGTGGCGCGGGTCAAGGCGCACCTGGCGCGCTACCGCCGCCTCACCAAGGCCGAGCACCGCGGTGCTGAAATTCAAATCGGCGGCATCCGTCTCAATGAAGACACCCATCGTGTCTTTGTTGAAGGAAAAGAAGTAGAGTTGACCAACAAAGAATACGAGCTTCTGCTTTTCTTCATGCTTAACGTCGACGTGGTGTTCAGCCGTGAGCAGCTTTATGAGCGTATCTGGGGCTGGGATGCCATGGGCGACAGTGCCACTGTGGCGGTGCACATCAATCGCCTGCGCAAGAAGATTGAGAAGGATCCCGCCGATCCGCGCTACATTGTTTCCGTTTGGGGCGCGGGCTATCGCTTCAACGCTTGCTGAGAACGAAGAAAGCGCTCTTATTTTAAGAGCGCTCGCGGCAGAAAAAGTTTATCTTTTGTTTAAGACTGCGTTATCGGCTGTTTAATCCTCCTTGTTATACTTGAGCCATCAAGTTGAACAAAGGAGGATGGTTGAGATGACAACCTTTCATCAAGAAATAATGAACTGGGATTTTAAACGCATCGGAAAAAATTACGCGTTACTGAGTATTGTGGCGGTGGTCGTTGCTGCTAGTTTAAGTCTGTTTCTGCTTTGGCCGCAGTTGTCTCAGGCGGCGACGGTATTTGCTGAAAGCGGCGGCCCGCTGGGCTGGCGGCTGGATGCCCTGGAAGAAACACTGGAGTGGAGTTTTGCTGGTGTTGCTGTTGGCGGCGTTAGCGCCGTGTCCCTGGGCGTACGCACCTTGCTGCTGGTCATTAGCTTGGCGTTGATGGCGCTGGCGGCAGGCTACTGGCTATTGGTGGCTCTCTGGCTGCATCAGTTGGCGGTACGTTCGGATATGAACGGTACGCTTTGGCTCTTGCTCGGGCTCGTTGGCAACCTCGCTGCAGTGGCGGGGGTCTTTTTCAGCCGCAGCCCGCTTCCGCTCTCGG
>OGRU01001068.1_pt1 | contig 22304 bp, 10 predicted proteins | sample 1553541 | NCBI WGS metagenome assembly OGRU01 (sample SAMEA2580068, study PRJEB22360) | human gut metagenome | biome: human gut; feature: human-associated habitat; material: faeces | place: Denmark | collected 2008/2010
CCGTCAACAAGCTCACCGCCGAAGACAACGGCCAGATCGTGGTCGGCTTCCGTCCTGAGGACGCTGGCCTGGCCCCGGCTGACGACCCGAACGCCTTCTCCCTGAAGGTCGTCAACGTCGAGGATCTGGGCTCCGATGGCTACATCTACGGCAACATCATCACCGATGGCTCCGCCGCTGAGGCTTCCCAGGTCATGTCCGACCAGAACAAGCTCACCACGATTCGTGTGAATCCGCGTGCGCTGCCGAAGGTTGGCGCGACCGTCAAGATCAAGATCGACCCGGCCAAGATGCACCTGTTCGCTCCGTCGACTGAGCTGCGTCTGAACTAATAGATACTTGGCGAGGTCTAATCGCTTCGTCAACCATTAAACGAGGTTATTCTCTTCCTCTCTTATGACCTCGTTGGAAAAGCCCTGCATAGCTGCGGGGCTTTTCTTTTTGCCTAGAAAACGTACGCTAACCGGCCCCCGCAAATGAACGTTTTTTGTTCTTTTGTCCCCAATTGTATGATTGTATGCAGTAACCTCCCGAAAAGGAGATTGCGAATCTATGAGGGGAAACAATGGGCTCGAAATTGAAGTTCGTCCGTTGCGGGTTTAACGGAGGAACAGAACAGGAATCTGGAAGGCAGCGCCATGCCTTGAAGCGTTGCCTTGCTTCGGTTATTGCTGTTTCCTTGTCCATCGTGTGCATGGTGCCTGTAGCATATGCTCAGAATATAGACGATGTGAGTAGCTCTCCTAACGCCGTAATTTCTGAGGGGGGGGTAATACTGTCGTAGCTGCTCCTTCTGCTCGCAATGTCAACGTTGACGATAAGACGTCAGAAGAGGCCAATACATCAAACGGTGCGCCAACACCTTCCGAATCCTCAAATGGTGCGACAGACAATAAGGCGGACGACTCAGCAGAAGCTACCGCTGGCAATTCCGCTAATGATGGAGCCCAAACTCAGGCTCCAAACGATGCATCTTCTCAAGATGCCAAGAACGATTCCTCAAATGCGACGGATCAATCGCCGGCGAAGGCCAATGTGCAGGTCGCCGCGACGGCGCTTGGCGGCCGTGACTTTGAGGGTCAGGTCACCAAGACGATCAACGGCAAGCCCTACATCCTGATTGGTAACGAGCAGCAGCTGCGTGCGATTGGTTCTGGCAAGAAGGTTATTGGCCGCATCAACAAGGTCACGCAGACTTGCACGCGACAAGGACCCCTCAATTATCAGTGGGTGGACGGCACGCCGTCTTCCGAATACGCCGGTGACGCCGATCTCTCCAATTCAGATACTTTGCGCGATGCTGATGCCTCCGACCACCACGGTCTACCGCAGTGCAGCACGCGGTTAGACGTCGGAAAGACCCGCACCAAGTATTACGGCGTGGGTGCTGATGGCACGCAAACGGACTACTCCGCTGCCAACACCGGCCTGACCTATTCCGCAGACGCCAACTACCTGATCTTCCGTGACATCGACCTGTCCAAGAACGCGGCAGATACCAACAACACCGAGTGGACTCCGCTCATGTTCTCCGGCACTATGCTCGGTGCGGTCTCCAATGACGGCGACACCGCAGCCAGCCTGTGGAAGGCTGTTGGTGCCGATGGCGCAAGCGTGGTTCACGCTACCGCAGCTCGGCCGGTCATCAGCCATGTGGTCGTCAATCAGAAAGATATGGTCTCTAATGTCAAAGGCGACCAGCTGGATGTCAGCAAGCAGCAGGGCATCGGCTTCTTCGCCTCGATCACGAACAAGACCGTGATGAACAGCAACAGTCTGGGCAGCGCCGGTACGGCCGTAGTGTCGAACCTCAAGCTGCAGGATGTGTCGGTGACGAATCATACGAGTGAATCGTATATTCCGCCGACCTTGCTCGGTATGCTCACTTCGGCAGTGGGATTACTGCTCGACACACTGTTGAAGGCGTTAAAACTATTGACATTCGGACAAGTAGATCTTGACCTCAATCTTCAAGGTCTGCTCACCCTGCACGAAAAAAATCCTTCCAACCTCGCCACGGGTGCATTTGCCGGCCGTATCTACGGGGACACCAAGGTTACGGACTGCGAGGTAGCAGATGTTTCGGTATCTAGCGTAAGCCGTATGACCGGTGGTTTCGTGGGATATGTTGAGGGCGCAACCCGATACGATGCAGTCTCCGGCATCGTAGGAGCGCTCACCAAGTTACTCTCGAAGATTCTGAACGTCATCCCGTTCCTCGGGCTGGGCGATTTGGTGGACTGGTTGCTGTCCGGCACGCTCGGGCTGAATGCCTTGATTCCGGTTGGCTACTACAACCCGGTTATCTCGAATAGTTCGGTGAACGGGTTCAAAAAGAACGTGGTGATCGGCAACAAGGACAACCCGCAGGCCGGCGGCTTTGTCGGTGCGCAGATTGGTGCAATCATTGAGAACTCTTCGGTGACGAGCACGAATGGTTTCACCGTGCGGGCAACGCAATATGCCGGTGGTTTTGCCGGAGTAAGTCGCAACGGCAACGTGGGCGGTCTGATTAACTCGCTTGGCGTCGACTTGCTGTCTGCGCTGCGTCCGCAGAGCCTCATCGAAAACAGCAACCTGACCGTCGACGGCGATGGCAAGGTCACTGTATCTGCCACGGACTATGCCGGTGGATTTAGCGGCGCGATGGCCAATGCCTACGCGGTCAATAATACGATTTCAGCCACGGCTGCCGTGTCTACTGATAAATCCCATGCCGGCGGATTCACCGGATTTGCCTCCGTGGGATGGGGCCTGGAACTCGGCACGGACGATGCCGCGAACGCATCGCTGCTGAAACAACTCACCAAGGCTGTGGCCAAATTGCTGAGCGGCAGCAATAACGGTGCAGGAGAACTGCTGTCCATCGTCGGTGTGAATCCCTCCGTGATTCTCGGCACGCAGATGAAGGGCTCCCTCACCGTTAAGGCTGGTGGCGATTACGCGGGCGGTCTCGTGGGCGAAGGTTCGGGTACGGTGATCGGTGATTCCTCGCAGAACCGCCTTCAAAAACTCACATTCTGGAAGTACAACAATCGTCGTGACTTCCCACAGCAGCGTTCCACCACCATAGAAGGCCTTGAATCGGTCACGGCCACGGGCTCCTACGCGGGTGGCATCGCCGGCAATCTGCAACCGACAACGGTAGCTGGGTTGCTCAACAGTGTGGTGAAAATTGGCGATATTGCCATGCTCAAGAAGTTCGACCAGTTTGCCGCGTTCACCGTGGAGAACATGTCTGTCACCGCTCCGGCATCCGGCCTGACAGTGACGGCTGGTTCATATTATGCAGGCGGTGCCATCGGATGCGCCACCGGCGGCGACGTGACCCACACGAACCTTACCAATCTGGCCACGGTCTCGGCCAAGGGAGAAGCCGGCGGTTTTATTGGCTTCTCTGGACCAGGCGACGCCATCGGCGCTGGCGGTCTCAATGTGCTCGGGCTTATCAAGCTTTCCGGTCTGCTATCGGTTGCCCAATATTCTTCGGTTGCAGTCACTGCATCGAACGTGAACGGCATCTCTGGCGGATTCACGGTTGCGGCAACCGGCAAGAACAAGAACAACGAAACAACCGATTACGCTGCAGGCGGTTTCTATGGTCAGGCCAACAGCACCAAGACCCGGGAAAGCCATGTGACAAACCTCAAATCGGTCACAGCCGATACCAGCATGTCCGATGGTGTGGCAGGCGGTTTCGTGGGCTTCTCCACCACCGGCGGACTCGCCGACGCGCTCAGCAACGCAGAAGATTCCAGCGTATTGGATGGCCTGATCAAAGGCGGCCTGCTGTCCGTGAACGACCTGCTCGGTGCCGTACCGTATCTGATTCCAAGTTATACGGATACCACCGTGACGTACGTCAACGGCGGTTATGTCGAAGGCGATATCGCGGGCGGCTATGCGGGAAACTTCCAAAGCGGCAAGGTCAACCAGTTCTCCGAAACCGATCTCAAGAACGACTCAACGCTGGCCGGTGTACAGTCCCGCGTGCAAACCAACCCCGTGGCCGTTGTCAACCTTGACCATGTGACCGGCGGCGCATACGCAGGCGGTTTCGGCGGCAAGGTCGTTTCCGGTGCGCTCGCTTCGGCTGGCAACGGCGGCCTGAGTTTGCTCGGCAAATTCGGTACGGTGGATCTCGCCAACCTGTTGCAGGTAGTGCAGGGCTATGTGCCATTCATCTCCTACGCGGGTGTGCATTCCGATGCCACCACCGTGGAGACAACTAGCGGTAACAAGATTTCCGACCCGGATGATCCCGGCTTCACCGTTTCCGCCACCCGATTTGATCAGTCCGATACGCAATCCGGTTCCGCCGGCGGCTACATCGGATACGGTTCCGGTGTGCAGGTGTCCCATTCCAGTGTGACCCAACTGCGCCGTACTGATGTCAAGGCACCGAAGAATCTGGAAACCGCCGGATCAATCAATGACACCTATCTGAGCAAAGACAGCACATATGCAGTCACCGCTGCGCGATACGCCGGCGGTTACATCGGCAAAATGGACATCGGCTCGGCGGCAGCTGTGGGCGGTGGCCTGAGACTGCTCGGCCAGAACGTCAATCTCAACGATGTACTCAGTGTGCTGGATGTCGTCGTCTCGACGATTGAACACTCCGATGTGACTGGCGGCATCGGCGGATACTCCGTTCTGGCCAGCACCGCAGATCATAGGAATGCCAACAATGAGCCCGATCCACTGGGTATGGCTGGTGGTTTCGCCGGAGACATCGAAGGCGGCCACATTCAGGACTCGAGCTCGCATGAGTTCGTATACATCATCGGCCAGGTTTCGGCCGGCGGCTACGTGGGCGCCATGCAGCCGGGAGCCGTGGCAAACGTACTCGGCGACGGCAGCGTGCTCAAGAAGCTTGTCAACCTCGACGACCTGCTCTCGCTCGTGCAGGACTTCGTGCCGACGATTCGCAACAGCTCGACCGATGCCGCAGTGTGCGGCGGCGCGGTGCGTGCCCAGGCGGCATCGGATACGACCACACGCCGCGGCATGGCCGGCGGCTATGCAGGTCGTAATCGTGGCGGTCATATCTGGGGCAACAACACAGCAGCGTGGAAGCAGGAGAATACCGACGGCAAATACAACGGGCCGCAGCGCGTAGCCTACGCCGCGCGCATCCGCAGCGTATACGGTGCCGAAATCGCCGGCGGTTACACCGGCTTCATGGAGGCGGCCGATACCGCTCAAGGCGGTTCGCTCTCCTTGCTTGGCGGTCTCATCAAGGCCGGCAATCTCGCTGGCGTGCTGTCTGTGGTCTACCCGACCGAGGAGCACTCGAAGGTCACTGGTCCTTTGCGCAATATGAGCTACGACCAATGGAAGACGTGGGTCGACAACATCGGCAAGTACGGTGCGTATGGCAAGGAATTTACCGAGGTAGCTACGGGCGATGGTGCGGGCTCTGTTACTGATCAGGATTCCCTGGACAAGTTCCTCGAATCCTACATCTTCGGATTCAACGTCGTCGCCGGTCGTGCGGAGTATAAGACTGGCGCGAACTTGCATGATTCCGGCGTCGCCGGCGGACACGTCGGTCTGATGCGCACCGGCACGATCACCGATGGCCAGTCGATGGATGTCAAGACCGTCTCTGCCATGCGTGCGGCAGGCGGTTATGCGGGCACGATGGAATCCGGCTCGGCATCCTCGTTCGGCTCTATCCAACTATTCGGCGACAAAGGCATCAAACTTGATTTGGGACAGATGCTCGACGTGGCACAGGTATTTGTGCCCGTCGTCAAATCTTCGAGCGTGGCCGGCTACCGCAAGGGTATGAAGGTCGTGGCCACCGGTGAAGACATCACGCACGGTACCGGTAATGCCGGAGGCTATGTCGGTCTCGCGGTCGGTGGCCAGATCTGGGGCGATCTCGACCAGGACGGCCAGAAGCTTGTCAAGGGTGTCACCGCTGCCGGTGCCAATGTTTCCAACCTGCGCAAGGTGGAAGGGCGCAACAATGTCGGCGGATTTATCGGCGTGGCCACTGCCGGTGCGGTTGCGGATGTGGACACCAATGCGTCCGAGGGATTCCTGCAAGGAATCCTCGACTCGCTGGTATCGAACCCGGCAAGTCTGGTCAGCGTATTGCAGGCCACGGTTACGACGATTCGCGGTGCACATGTGAGCTCGGATGACCCGGCATGGGGATACACGGTCAATGGCGCATATGAGAGCAGGGACGATAAGGGTAATACCACAACCAAGTATGCCCTGAACGCCGGCGGTTTCGCTGGTTCGTTGCAGGCCGCGATCCTCGGTGACAAGGATTCCGCCAAAGGCACCGGCAGTGAAGCGGATCCGAACAATGACCCGGCTTCTCTTACTGTTAACGGGCTGCGCGCTGTTGAAGGCGGGCAATACGCCGGTGGCTTCTTTGGCCTTGCTGATATATCCAGCGTCGCTTCCGTCGGCGGCGGCGAGGCCGGCGATAAGCAGAATACCAACCTGTTGCTCAAACTGCTCAAGGTCGGCAATGTGGGCGTGTTCGAAGCATTCCGCACCTTCATCTATGACGGTCAGGTCAACGGTGTGAGCGACGGCATCCAGATTGTCGCCCATGATTCCACCACAAAGGGCATGCTTGACTCGAAGCGTTACACCGGTGCGGCCGGCGGCTTCGGCGGTGGACTGATCAATGGCTCTGTGAAGCAGTCTGCGGTCACCAACCTCAACAGTGTGACCGGCGTGAACTACGTGGGCGGCTTCATCGGGCATCTTGGCAAATCCGGCACGGTCGCCGCCGACAATGCACAACTCGGCACAGATGCGCTCAATCTGCTTGGTGCCACGGCCGGCGTACTTGACATCTGGGGCTCGCACGTTGGCGATTCGCGCGTCATCGGCATCCCGGACGGTTATACCGTCACCGCCACACACCATGGCGACAATTACGGCAAAGCCACCGACAAGGCTACCGGACGCGAGGTCGCAGGCGGTTTTGTTGGATACGCGGATTTGGCCAGGGTGAAGGGCTGCGCGTCTGACAATCTCAAGAAGGTCACTAGCGGTGAGATTGCCGGCGGATTCGTCGGTGAAACCAGCCGTGCCTATTTGGTTGACGCGAAGGTCAACTCGGTACTCGTGGAACTGCTGCTGCATGTGGTGAACGCGCTGGTCAAGCTCCTGTACCTCGACAAGGCGGAACAGGTCGGCGTCATCGATTTAGGCAAGTGGTTCCCGGCCATCTTCGGCAAGGTATTCGATCTCAAGGTGCTTTCGGAAGGCAACGTGCTGTACGTGAACCTGTTCGGACTGAAGGTGAGCGTCGCCCTGTCCAAGGCCGACGCCGAAAACCAGCAGCAGACCGACGTGGCGATTGTCACCATCGGCGACAGCGTCATCAAACTGCCCTGCAGCAAGAACGGCATCGACATGGGTGGATCAGGCAGCAACCTGACCGTCCAGCTCATCAAGGGCAACCGTACTCGCGTGGAACAGTCCACCGTAACGGGCATCGCCAGCGGCTATGACGTGTTCGGCGGAGGGGCAACTCAGGACACCGACGGCGTGAAGGATCTCACCACCGGCTACGCGGGCGGTTTCGCCGGACTGAACGACGAGGGCGTGCTGGCGGACGACCACATGGTCTACGCCGACACGATCCGCGGCACCAGCGGACTGGTCGACCCGTTCTCGAACACCAAACTCAAGTCCGTATGGGACTTCAACACCATGAGCGACATCCTCGGACCGGTCGATGACGGCAACGGCGGCAAGGCATACAACACCTATCGCATTTACCGCAAGGCGGCCGCGAACGCTAGTGAGGCCCGTACCTCCGCACAGGACGGCAACAAGATCTTCTCGCAGAAGAACACGGCAGACGATGCACTGAACACCGGACTCGATCGTTGGGAAGTGAAGCTGTTCGACGTGGTCAACACGTACGACAGCAGCGCTGTGCACAGCTCCGCATCCGGCGACGCCGGCACCACTTGGGTTGGCATTAAGGACGCCGTGGTCGACTCCACGGACGGCAGCACCAAGACGAAGCTCGATGCCTACCAGTCCCCGGCCAAGGCCGTGCTCATGCTCGACGCGACCGTGACCGACAACAACGGCGGACTCACCCCCGAACCGGACGACGGCCAGGACCCGTGCGGCAAGGACGGTTGCCGAACCATTGACCTGACCGTCCAGAAGGTATGGAAGGACGGCAACCTCGAACGGCCGCAGTCGGTCGAACTGAAGATCGCCGCGCACTATACCGATGGCAGTGGCAATACGGTGACGCCGCAGACGATTCAATGCTTCGGCGCGGATTGCACAACCGTGACGCAGAAGAATCCATGGACGGTGACGTTGGACTCCTCTGATGCCTCTTCCTGGAGCAACACCTGGCGCAAGGTGATTCAAGGACTGCCGGTCGCATTCGTGGATGGACAGGATGCCAACGGCAAGGACATCGTGCGTTACTACACGTACACCGTGGAAGAAACCGCCGTGACCTATAAGGACGGCGATACCACCAAGACCATCAAGCCCGCGGAGGCCGGATACCAAGTATCGGTCTCCTACAACACCAAGGAACGCGTGGCCATTGTTACCAATGCGGCGTTGCTTCCGGATACGGGAGGCGCGGGCACGATGTGGTTCCTGATGTTCGGCTTGCTGCTTATGGGAGCTGGCGTGGTCTGGTACGTGCGTAATCAACGCGTTCAATCCGGCACAGTCCGCTCGGGCTCCAGCCGTATACGAAAGCGAGGTGCCCATGCCTCGTGACGACCACATAGACAAACCGTACATGCCAAACAGAAAAGATTTCCATTTAGAGGAAGGAACAGTAATGAAATCACTGATGAAAAAGGTTTTCGCTGCCGCCGCGGCGATTGCCACCGTATTTGGATTGGCTGCGACGACAGTCGCCACGGCCAACGCAGCGGATAATGCCACGCTGACGGTCAGCACTACTGACGCGAAGTTCGCCGGTAAGACCGTGAACGCCTACAAGATGTTCTCCGCCACCGTGAGCGGTGACGGCAAGGCTGTCTCCTACACGTTGACTGACGAGTGGAAGCCGTTCTTCAAGGACTCCACTGCTTCCGGACTAACTGATGTTACCGACGCGAACGTCAACGATAAAGCAAACGGCTACGTATCCAAGCTGACTGGAAAAGACTTGGCTGCTTTCGCTACCAAGGCATCGAACTGGGCGCAGGCCAAGACCAACAACATCAAGGCTGCCGCGACCGCTACGGTATCTACCGGTGCCACGAACGGTAATTACACTGCGACGTTCAATGGTCTCGACTACGGCTACTACGTGGTCGCTGTGCCGGGTGCGACTTTGGCCAACGCCAGTGGTCAATACGCCACGCTAGTTTCCGTTGACCGCACCAATGTGACTGCCAACATTAAGGGAGACCTGCCTACCGTCGACAAGAAGGTACAGGTAGACGGTACTGGTAAGGACGCCACCGACGCGAAGATCGGTGATTCCCTGACATTCACCCTGACTTCCACCATTCCGGACATGTCCGCCTATGACACCTACACCTTCAACTTCAAGGATACGTTGTCTAAGGGCCTCACCTTTGAACGAGTCACTTCCGTTACGGTCGACGGTGTGGCTGCTCCACTGACCGTGGGCACTGACTACACCGTCACCACTCCTACGGCCTCCAACAATACGCTTACTGTCGCCATGAATGACTTCAAGAACAAGCAGCAGGCCAATGCCGGCAAGAAGATCACCGTCACCTACACGGCCACGCTGAACGAGAGTGCTGTTGTGGGCGGTGCTGGTAACACCAACTCCGCAAAGATTCAGTACTCCAACGACCCGAGCACCAATGGCACCGGTGAGTCCGAACCCAGCAAGGTTCGCGTCTTCACTTATGGCTTCACCGTCGATAAGTACACTGGTGACAAGCACGATAATGCCGCTACTCGACTTGCTGGTGCTGAGTTCACACTCGCACTTAAGAACGGCACCGCTATTAGCTTCGTGCAAGTCGCTGCCGGTAATGAGACCACGAACGCTGTATACCGTGTGGCTAAGGCTGGTGAGACAGGTACTACTACGACTATCACCACTCCCGCAAACGGTAAGGTTGACTTCCGGGGACTGAAGAACGGCGAGTACACGCTCACCGAGACCAAAGCGCCGGCCGGCTACAACAAGCTCGCCAGCGCCATCGGCGTGGAGGTTAATGGCAAGAACGACGGCACTGAAGCCATGGGTGCCACCGTCATCATCAAATACAACAACAACAATGGCAGCGTCTACGACCAGACCGCATCGAACGGTATCATCCCGGTCCAGAACAAGTCCGGTGCTATCCTGCCTGGCACTGGTGGCATGGGTACCATCGCCTTCACGGTGATTGGTGTGCTGGTCATCGCGCTCGGCGTTGCCTGGACTCTCAAGCGCAAGAACGCCTGACGAGCATGGCCGTGTTTTGGGCGTGAAGGGCACACACCCGCTACGCCCACAACACGGTTTCCTCGCGAAAAGAACGCTCGATGAAACGACTGCGCAACATCCTGCCCTTACTGGTCATTCTCGGTGGAATGCTCATTCTGTTCTATCCGACGATCAGCAACTTCCTCATTATGTGCAACGCCAGCCGCGCCGTAAATAACTACGACGCCAGCGTTGAAGCATTGAGCCAGGAACAGTACCAGAAGGTGCTGGATGCTGCGCACGCCTATAACGAAAAGCTCGCCCAGAACGATGCGGGAGAGACCGACGCTCTTGCCAGTGCCGTCAATTCCGCATCCACGGACGAGGAATACAACAGTCTGCTCAATATTGACGGTGACGGCATGATGGGATACATCACTGTGCCTAAGCTTGAGGAGACCTTGCCGATTTATCACGGCACTTCCGAGAAAGTGTTGCAATCCGGCATCGGACATCTCGAACAGACCTCACTGCCAGTTGGTGGCGCGTCCACTCATGCGGCGCTGTCTGGCCACCGGGGCTTGCCCACGGCAAAACTGTTCACGGACTTGAACCTTATGAAAAAAGGCGACAAGTTCTACATCACAATACTTAAAGACACGTATGCGTATCAGGTCGATAAGATCACTACCGTTCTGCCGACCGATACCAAACAACTGGCAATTGAGCCCGGCAAGGATTTGGTCACGCTCATCACTTGTACGCCGTATGCGGTCAATACGCATCGGCTGCTGGTGCGTGGCCATCGCATCCCATACACGCCGCAGCAGCAGGATGACGCCAAATCCACGTTCCACGTGGACATTCCGCTGCAGTACTTGTTGCCGTCTCTTGCACTGATTGCCTTGCTCATCGCATGGCATTTATGGCAGCGCCATGAGCGGCGACGCCGGCAGAGTGGGAGCGCCAAGGTCGCATCTGGTGATTCTGACTCTGCGGATATCGAGCCGGACGGTGACTTGCCTCCTCAGCCAGACAGTACAAATAACCAATCACATTCATCACGGCGGAAAGGACCGGGCAGACATGTTAGACCTGCATAGCGGAAGCGAGTATGGTGCGGCGCGCATTGCTGCCATGATTGCCGCCGCCGTTACTATCGTCCTCACTGTTCTTGCAGCCTTCGGCTCTATGGTGCCGTATGCGCAAGCTGATTCTTTCGGCGCTCTCACCATCAATGCCGTATGGGGCCGAGACACGGCTTCGCCCAAATTGCTTGCCGGCGATACCTATTCCATCGTGCGCGTCGCCACCGTCGCAACGAACAATGATGGTAGCGTCTCCTCATATAAAACCGTCGGCGATTTTTCCGGCCTCACTGCCGATTGGGAACGCCTGACATCAAGTGAATATCACGATGCGGCCAAGAAGCTCGCTACGCACGCGGCGAAAAACAAGCTGTACCAGCATTCCGGCACCACTAACGTAGCTGGTCAGCTCACTTTCCAGAATCTGCCGCTCGGCCTATATCTGGTCTCCCGCACGAGCTCGGCGAAAGCCAACAAAGCATACGACTGTGATCCGTTCCTCATCTCGATTCCTGGCAGTGGAGGCACATCCGCTGATCTCAACATCACAGTAGAGCCGAAATTTAGCACTGGAACTCCTGTTGTCCCGCCCGAAAATAACCCGAGCGAGGAGCCGGGCAATCCTGGCCTTATCGGTCGTACGGGTGCCGCCGTAGGCAGCATTGCCGCGGCAGCGGGGCTCATGTTACTTGTTGCGTTCATTTTGTTCAGATTGCGCATGAGGCGTCGCATACGGGACGTCAATTCGGCCAGCAAATCCCATACAGATGATCTATTCGTATGCGAGAATAATGCGCCGAAGTCGCCGCTACTCGCTGCACTTCCCAAGCACCACGTAGAATCGAACACATGGAGTTGAACGATTTGCCTCAGATGGATCCGCGCGCGCTGAAGGCCACGTCCGTCAAAGCCGAAGACGAACATGCCAGTTCAGCTGAGCCGCAAGCATTGAAGATCACCGCCGCCAGCTCGAACCCGAAGATGTTCACGCTGCCCTGGCATAAGCCCCTGGCCACCTGGCCCGAGGACCTGCTGGCCAACCTGCCGCGAGGCATCTCCCGCCACGTGGTGCGTTTTGTGCACGTGGGCGACGAGGTCTACGCCATGAAAGAGATCACCCGTCAGGTGGCCGAGCGCGAGTATGAGATTCTGCGCCGACTGCAGAAGCTCGAGTTGCCGACCGTCATCCCGATTGCCGTGGTCACCGGTCGTCATGACCGCAACGGCGAACCGCTGGAAGCGATTCTGGTCACCCGTCACCTGAAGTTCTCACTGCCGTACCGCGCGCTGTTCGCCCGCAATCTCCAGCCGGATACTGCCGAGCGTTTGATCGACGCCCTTGCCGTGCTGCTGGTTCGCCTGCACTTGGCCGGCTTCTACTGGGGCGATGTGTCGCTGTCGAACGTCCTGTTCCTGCGTGATGCTGACGCGTTTTCCGCCTTCCTGGTGGACGCCGAAACCGGTGATTTGCAGGTGCAGCTTACCGATGGCCAGCGTGAATACGATATCGACTTGGCTCGCACCAACATCATCGGTGAATTGATGGATTTGGCTTCTGGCCGTCTGCTGCCGAGCGACGTGGACGAGATCGAGGTGGGCAACCGTCTGGTCGACCGCTACCACTCGTTGTGGAGCACGCTGACCGACACCGACAAGTTCGGCCCGGATGAGATGTGGAAGATCGAGCAGCGCGTCAACAAGCTCAACGACCTGGGCTTCGACGTGGATGAGCTGGAGATGAAGACCGCCGAGGACGGCAAGCGCGTGCTGGTCCGCCCGCGCGTGGTCGATGCCGGCTATGCGTCGCGCAAGCTTCTGCGACTGACCGGTTTAGATGTGCAGGAGAATCAGGCGCGGCGCCTGCTCAACGATCTGGATGCGTACCGTGCCTCCACGTGGCGTGAAGGCGAGGAGTTGGAGATCGTCGCCACCGATTGGATGCGTGAGGTGTATGAGCCGACCGTGCGTATGATTCCACGTGAATATCGTTCGCAGATCGAGCCGGCACAGTTCTTCCATGAGGTGCTGGATCACCGCTGGTTCCTTGCCGAGAAGGCCGGCCACGACGTGCCGATGGGCGAGGCTGTGGAAAGCTACATCCAATCCGTGCTGCCGAACTACAAGCTGGATGACAAAGCCGTGAACGAGCTCAACGCTGAAGCGGATTCCGGCGTGGTCGACGATGAGGCGAATTACGAAAAGCCCATCGACGATGATGATTACAATCCCGACGACGATCCTGATGCCGCGGTGTGGAGCCACTGATATGTGGAGCTGCTGAGCGAAACCGGACGGGGTGGTGCGCCGATTGCGGCGGCCACCCCGATTTTCGTTCCGCTCGATGACCCCGCCGGCAGCAGGGGGAGATATAGGTATTACTTCGTGGCGGCTGCCGCTGCTTCGCGGCGGGCGCGGGCGACCGCGTACAGGCTGATACCGGCTGCGACCGAGGCGTTCAGAGACTCCACCATGGACGTGATCGGAATGCCGGCGATCGCGTCGCACGACTCGCGCACAAGTCGGCTCAGTCCCTTGCCTTCCGAACCGAGCACGACGATCAGCGGATCGGTCTCGAAACCGGTTTCGCCGACCAGCTTATCGCCGCCGCCGTCTAGGCCGACCGTGTAATATCCACGTTCGCGCATGCTTTCGATGGCCTTGGTGAGGTTCACCACGCGAGCCACCGGGATATGCGCCGCGGCACCGGCCGATACCTTCCACGCGGCAGCGGTGACCGAAGCGGAACGACGCTCCGGCAGAATCACGCCGTTGGCACCGAAGGCGGCGGCCGAACGAATCACCGCACCCAGGTTCTGCGGGTCGGTCACGCCGTCGAGCGCGATGAACAGCGGGCGTGCGTTGATGCGCGCACTCGGCGAATTCACCACGTCCATGGCCTTGGCCTTGCGCTCGGCGATATCCGCCAGCTCGGCGAGAGACGAATACTGGTACGGTTGCACTTTGAGCACGACGCCCTGATGGTTCGACGACCGGGCGATGCGATCCATTTCCAGACGGTCAGCCTCCAGCAGGTGCAGGCTTTGTGCGCCGGCGAGCTTGATGATCTCGCGTGTACGGTCATCATGCTCGATACGTGTCGCGATATACAGCTGCATGCTGGGGACGCCGACGCGCAGCGCCTCCAGCACGGCATTGCGGCCGATGACCAGATCGTCCGAATCGGACGTGAACTTCGCGGCGCGACGGCGGGCTGCCAGTCGTGGATCTGCCATCTTGCGACGGTTCGTCGCCTGCTTGGCCTTGTATGCCTTGTGATACACGCGATCCTCGGCTTTGGGCGTCGGCCCCTTGCCGCGTAGCGCATTGCGGTGTTTTCCTCCCGACCCCTTGGTCGGACCTTTCTTGATTGCCATACGTGCCATTGTCCCAGACCCCCACGCCAAACAGCCATTCGCGGCGCGCGAATCGCCCCAATCCCCTGAGAGACTCGGTTTGCGTTCCTAAGTGCGCGCCGGAACGCCGAGTGCGCGAACATAGGAACGCAGATCGCATAGTTTGCGTTCCTAAGTGCGCAGAGTTGTCGTTTCGGCGCGCACTTAGGAACGGAACGCAGCTCGTCCGGTTCCGAAGCCGCCGGATTCCTTGCCTTGGCACGTATGATGAATGCAGGATCGGGCGGTGTCATTCACACCCGGAGAGCCAGAAGGTCTTGCGATGGTCGATGTGAGCAGGGAGTGCTGCGAGCGGTATTTCGGCATGGACGACGAACTGTTCGATTACACCATGGCGACGCTCCGCTGGCTGCTCGCGCTGTGGGAGCGTGTCGCCTGAAATCGTTCGCGGAATGCTGATATTTGGACAACACGTAAAGGGCTGTTTCGCCAAGCGATGACGGGTTTGTGGAATAATGGCAACAGTATGCATCGGCAGCAGTTGCGCCGGTGCCCATAACCGCGCAGCTTTATCGAGATGACCGGGGGAGGGGACGATCCCGGTGATTGTGAGGGCTGACTACTCCGCGGCTATATCAAGGAGACCATTATGGTTGATCACACAAATGATCAATCCACAGGCGTGCAGTCGCAGGAAGGCCTGCTTCACGACGTCGATCCCAGCTTGACCGAGGCGAACGAAGTCGCCAAGGCGCTGGATGTGGATACCAATACCGGCCTGAGTTCCGCCGAGGCGCAGCGCCGGTTGGAGAAATTCGGCCCGAACCAGTTGGCCAGCGCGCCGCCCGTACCCAAGTGGAAGAAGTTCCTGGCGCAGTTCCAGGATCCGCTGGTGTACCTGCTGCTTGCCGCCACTGTCATCTCACTGATCGCATGGTTCATCGAGCGCTCACACGGAACGGCCGGCGAAGTGCTGCCGTTCGACGCCATCGTCATCATCCTGATCCTGATCGTCAACGCAGTGCTGGGCTATATTCAGGAGGCCCGTGCCGAGCAGGCGGTGGAGGCGCTCGCCCAAATGACGGCACCGCAGACCTCCGTGCTGCGTGACGGCAAAATCGTGCACATCAACACCGCCGACGTGGTTCCCGGCGACATCGTGGTGCTTGGCGAAGGCGATACCGTCTCCGCCGACGGGCGTCTGTTCGCCGCCGCGTCGCTGCGCATCGCCGAGGCGAGCCTGACCGGCGAATCCGTGCCGGTGGGCAAGAAGCCCGACACGCTCGACTCCGCCAAGGCGCTGGGCGACCGCACCAATATGATTTTCAACGGCACGTCCGTCACTCAGGGCACCGGCCGCGCGATCGTGACCGGAACCGGCATGAACACGCAGGTCGGCAAGATCGCCGACATGCTGTCGCAGACCGATGACGAGGATACCCCGCTGCAGAAGGAGATGACCCACGTCTCCAAGATCCTGGGCATTGCCGTGTGCATCATCGCGGCCGTCGTGCTCGTCGCGCTGTTCATCACGCAGGGCTTCCACAAGATGCCCGACGATCTCATCGACTCGCTGCTGCTGGCCGTTTCGCTGGCCGTCGCCGCAGTGCCGGAAGGTCTTGCGACGATTCTGACGGTTGTTCTCGCGCTCGGCGTGCAGCGCATGGCCAAGCACAACGCCATCGTCAAGAAGCTGAGCTCCGTGGAAACGCTGGGATCCGCTTCAGTGATCTGCTCCGACAAGACCGGTACGCTCACGCGTAACGAGATGACCGTCGAGCGCATCGTCACCCCGAGCGGTGAAGTGCAGCTCACCGGCACCGGTTACGAGCCCAAGGGCAAGATGCTGGGCATGGGTGGCGACGCCATCGAGGAGAGCGCTCCGGTCAACGCCGAAGCCCTGCGCACCATCGCCGTCGGAGCGTTTGCCAACGACGGTGACTTGCGTCAGAACGATGCCGGCCAGTGGGAGATCGTCGGCGACCCGACCGAGGTGTCGCTCGTCGTCGCTTCCCGCAAGATCAAGGCCGAACGCGCCCTCGGCAAGCTCGACCGTGTGGCCGAGGTTCCGTTCACGTCCGAGCGCAAGCGTATGGCCGTGATCGGCAAGGACAGCAGCGACAACGGCAACCTGAGCGTCTATGCAAAGGGCGCGCCCGATGTGCTGCTCGGCTACTGCACGCGCATCGCGGTTGGCGACGCCGTCCGCCCGATGACCGAAGGCGACCGCCAGGAGATTCTCGCGACCGTCGAGCGTCTGTCCGGCGAGGCATACCGCACGCTGGGTGAGGCGTACCGCCCGCTCGGCACCACATCCCTGGCCGATATCCCCGGCATCAAGACCAATGCAGCCGGCCAGGTGACCGACATCTCCGAGCAGAGCGACGTCATCGAGCGTGACCTGATCTGGGCCGGCATGGTCGGCATCATCGACCCGCCGCGTACCGAAGTGCGTGATTCCGTGGCCGAAGCGCATCGCGCCGGCATCCGCACGGTGATGATCACCGGCGACCACCCGCTCACCGCGGCCCGCATCGCTTCCGATCTGGGCATCATCGAAAAGGGCGGCAAGGCCCTCACCGGCGATCAGCTCGACGCGATGCCCGACGAGGCGGCGTTCGACAAGGCGACTTCTGAGGTCTCCGTGTACGCCCGCGTGGCCCCCGAGCACAAGCTCAAGATCGTGGAGTCGCTGCAGCGCCAGGGCAACATCGCCGCCATGACCGGCGACGGCGTCAACGACGCCCCGGCCGTCAAGTCCGCCGACATCGGCGTGGCGATGGGCATCACCGGCACCGAGGTGACCAAGGAATCCGCGAAGATGATTCTCGCGGACGACAACTTCTCCACCATCGTCGCCGCCGTGCGCGAAGGCCGTGTGATCTTCGACAACATCCGCAAGTTCCTGCGCTACCTGCTGAGCTCCAACGTGGGCGAGGTGTTCACCGTGTTCGGCGGCGTCATGCTCGCCGGCGTGCTTGGCATCACGCAGCCGGGAACCACCGGTGTCGCCGTGCCGCTGCTCGCCACGCAGCTGCTGTGGATCAACCTGCTGACCGACGCCGCCCCGGCGCTCGCGATGGGTGTCGACCCGCAGACCGATGACGTGATGGCACGCAGCCCGCGCAAGCTCACCGACCGCGTGATCGACAGGGACATGTGGATCGATATCGCGTTCATCGGCATCATCATGGCGGCCGTCACCTTGATCGGCATGGACATGCACCTTGAAGGTGGCCTGTTCACCGACCGCTCCATCGGCGGCACCCACGAATTCCAGATGATCGAGGCCCGTACGATGGGCTTCACGATTCTCGTGTTCGCGCAGCTGTTCAACGCGATCGCATCGCGTTCCGCACGTCAGTCCGCGTTCGTCGGCCTGTTCTCCAACAAGTGGCTGTGGGGGGCGATCGGCCTGTCTGTCGTGCTGCAGCTCGTGGTGATCTACGTGCCGTTCCTCAACTCCGCGTTCGGCACCACGCCGCTCGGACCGTGGGCATGGGTCGAGTGCATCTGCCTCGCCGCGGTCGTGCTGATCGCCTCGGAAATCTACAAGGCGATCATGCGCGCCATCGACCGCAAGCGCGGCATCATGGCATAACAATGCCATAAGCCTCCACCAGCAGTCAGGGCTCCCGCTCTCCACATCGGAAAACGGGAGCCCTTCTCATACCCCGGAATCGCTGAATATGCGGTGACATGACGGAACGATGTCGTAGCATCGGAGGCGAACCATATATCAATGGCACGTTCCGAAGGGATTCGCAATGTCACTCATCGAACAATTCCATGGCGCCGCCGCCGATGGAACGGAACTCACCGCTATTTATGCTGAGCAGCCGGCTGCTGATGTGGCGTTCGCGCTGGTCTTCGCCGGTCACGGTCTTCCGCGCTTCGTGCACTGGGGCCGCCCGCTCGCGGCGCCGGGAACCGTACTCGCCGCATACGACGCCCTGCGGCCGCAGCGCGTGTCCGGCGCGCTGGACGAGACCACCTGGCCAAGCATCATGCCCACGCAAAGCGAGTCGTGGCTAGGGGCACCGCGACTGGATATCCGGCGCGCCGGCGTAACGCCGTTCTGTGCATTCACGGTGACCGGCATCGCAATCCGTCAGGACGAACGCCAAGGCGTTGACGTGTCCGACGGCGTGGACGGTGCCGCGCATACCGTCACGCAACAGGTGCCGGTCGTCACCGTGACCGCGTCGGATACCGAGCAGGGCGTGGAACTGTCATGGACGGCCGAACTGTTGCCCGGCGGACTGATCAGACAGCGCACCACGCTGCGTAATCTTCCAGCCGGTAATCTTCCGACCGGTGACTTGGAAGTCGGTAAAGTCGAACTCGGCTTCCCGCTCCCGGCACTTGCCACGGAGATACTCACCACCACCGGCCATCATCTGCGCGAACGCAGCCCGCAGCGGCAGCCGCTGACCGAAGGACGCTTCGAGAAGGTCTCGATGGCGGGGCGCCCAGGTTTTGACGCCTCTCTGTTGCTTTCCGCGGGCGAGCCCGGCTTCGGGTTCGAGCATGGCGAGGTCTATTCGGTGCATGTGGGCTGGAGCGGCAATTCCGTGCTGTCGGCAGAGCGTCAGCCGTATACGACCGGTCTGATTGGCGGCGGCGAGGTGCTGCTCGGCGGCGAGGCCACGCTCGCCCGCGGCGAAACGTACACCACCCCGTGGCTGTACGGGTCGTACGGTGACGGGCTCAACGAGGTGGCTGCGAGATTCCATGATTACGTGCGCTCCTGTCACCCGGATCTCGCCGTCAAGCCGCGTCCGGTGATTCTCAACACGTGGGAGGCCGTGTATTTCGACCATGACTACGACACGTTGAAGGCTCTGGCCGATAAGGCCGGGGATTCCGGCGTCGAACGGTTCGTGGTGGATGACGGCTGGTGTACGTTGGGGTTCGGGGGGGAGGCCGGCGGGTTCGGCCCCCGCCGAGACTCCACATCCGGGCTCGGCGACTGGCAAATAGCGCAGGATGTGTGGCCGGACGGGCCGAAGAGCCTCAAGGCGCTCGCCGATTACGTGCACGGAAAAGGCATGGAGTTCGGCCTGTGGTTCGAACCGGAGATGGTCAACCCGGATTCCGACGTGGCCCGCGCCCACCCTGACTGGGTGCTGCCCCCGACGGCGAACCGTCTGCCGATGCAGGGACGCTCGCAGCAAGTGCTCGACCTGACCAATCCCGACGCCTACCGATACATCCATGATTCCATCGATACGCTGGTCGGCGAGTTGGGCATCGACTACATCAAATGGGACCACAACAAATTCGTCACCGAGGCGGTCTCGCCACGTACCGGCAGGCCGGCGGTTCACGGGCAGACGCTCGCCGTGTACCGGATGTTCCGTGACCTCGAAGTCGCGCATCCGGGACTGGAGATTGAGAGTTGCGCATCGGGCGGCGGCCGTATCGACCTGGGCATACTCGAATTCGCCAGCCGCGTGTGGACGTCCGACTGCGTGGACCCGGTCGAGCGGGCCGATATTCAGCGGTACGCGTCGCTGCTCGTGCCGCCCTGCATGATGGGCGAGCATGTGGGGGCGAGTCCTGCACATTCCACGCATCGCGCCACGAGCCAGGAGATGCGCATGGCGATGGCGTTCTTCGGGCACATGGGCGTCGAATGGAATCTGCTCAAGGAGTCGGACGAGGCGTTGAACAAGCTCGGCGAATGGGTCGCCGAATACAAGAGGCACCGCGCATGGTTCGCGATCGACACGTGCGTGCACGCCGATATCGCCGATCCGGCCGTCCGGGTCGACGGCATGGTCAAGCCGGATCGTTCCGCGGCGTTCTACCGGTTCACGCAACTGACAACGTCCCAGACTCTCCCTGCGGCGCCGATTCGCGTGCCCGGTCTTGACCCCGATGGCACGTACCGCATACAGCCGCTGTGGCTGGATCTCGATCTCGACGGGCTTGGTCTTGGCAGCGGCCAGTCGCCGTTGGGCTGGTGGACCAAAGACGGCGTGCTGATGACGGGCCGGGCGCTGATGACCTACGGGTTGCGCCCTCCATCGCTGCATCCGGCCCAGTCGGTGCTGTTCACCGCCATTCGCCAATAAGCCAGACGGCATCGAACGGAGCATAACAATGTGCCGGCGGCCCAGTCATGGAGTCGCCGGCACATTGCGTCAAAGAACTTGGGTATCGGCTCTAGTCGTTGACGTCGGCCTTGTAGAAGTTAACGTAGGAACGGCTGGGGGGCGGGCCGCGCTGGCCCTGATAATGGGAGCCGGTGCCCTTGGAGCCGTAAGGGTGCTCGGCCGGAGAGCTGAGCTGGAAGAAGCACATCTGCCCGATCTTCATGCCGGGCCAGAGCTTGACCGGAAGCGTCGACACGTTGCTCAACTCCAGCGTGATATGCCCCTCGAAACCGGGGTCGATGAAGCCGGCCGTCGAATGTGTGAGGATGCCCAGACGGCCCAGCGAGCTTTTGCCTTCCAAGCGTGCCGCCACCGTCGCGTCGAGCTTGACGTACTCCCACGTCGAGCCGAGCGCGAACTCGCCCGGATGCAGGATCCACGGCTCGTCCGGAGCGACGTCGAACTGCTCGGTCAGCGCCCCCTGGTTCTCGGCCGGATCCACGTATGTGTAGGCATGATTGTTGAACAGGCGGAAGAAACGGTCGAGGCGCACGTCAATCGACGCGGGCTGCACCATTTCCGGAGTCCATGGGTCAAGAGAAATATGACCGTCCTTCTGGGCGGCGAGAATGTCGCGGTCGGACAGCAGCATGAGGATTCTCCTTTTCGCGCTCACGTGTATGGCGCACGGCGCCACACTACAGTCTACAGCCATTACCATGTGATGGGATTCAGCCCGCGACATCAACTCACAGGAAGCTTTCAGACAATCTCAGCATTGCACCAAGAAACGGGTGTTTTACTATTAATTGTCAGCACAAGCCGACCGGGAATCGGCAGCACGATTCTCAATAACTGAACCCCTTTCTTCTTCTCTCTCCTTTCTCTCCCCGGCGGGCAACACCGCCGGGGTTTCTTTTTGCCCGCGCGCAGCCGTTAAGCCGGACGTCGAAGTTAACGTGTCGGTTGCGGAGTCGGTTTATATTGTGAAGTAATCCCACACAACCGACGGAGAGCCGGAGCGAGCCTTGGAAGTCTTTCAGCTGATACTGTGCATTATCGGCGTCGTCGTATTCTCGTCGTTCGTCAGCCGGTTCATCCCCAAGGTGTCGACTCCGCTGGTTCAGATCGCGATGGGCGCGATCATCACGCAGGTGCCGGGATTTCCCAACGCCTCCCTGAATCCCGAACTGTTCATGGTGCTGTTCATCGCGCCGCTGCTGTATCTGGAAGCGCACGAGATCGACAAATCCGAATTGCTGAAATCGCTGAAACTGTCATTGTCATTGGCAATCGGACTGGCCATCGCTACCATGGTGGCGGTCGGCGTCGTCGTCCATGCCGTCTGGCCGTCCGTGACGCTCGCCGCCGCGCTGGCGCTTGGCGCGGCGCTGGG
>OGRU01001074.1_pt1 | contig 22157 bp, 21 predicted proteins | sample 1553541 | NCBI WGS metagenome assembly OGRU01 (sample SAMEA2580068, study PRJEB22360) | human gut metagenome | biome: human gut; feature: human-associated habitat; material: faeces | place: Denmark | collected 2008/2010
TGCTGCGTCTCGCCCGGCGTCAGCCGCAGGTGGTAGGCCACCGCCGCCAGCGCATCGTAGGGCAGCACCCGCTGACCGGTCAGCACCTTCGACAAGGTCGACCGCTCCACGCCAACCGCCCGCGCCAGCGCCGAAATGGACACCTGCTTCGTCTGCAGCAGCTCTCGCAAATATTCGCTGAAAAGCAACATCTCCCCACCCCCATGGTTGTGATACCTAAAGTATATCATATTTTTCCAGCCAGATTGTGCCAAATGCACCGCACCCACTCGCCACAGCCTTTGTCACAGCCCGCCGCACAAAAAAACGACGGCCGCCAGGACCGTCGTATTTGATTTGTGTTTAGTTTGCCAAATAGCGTTGGAGCACCGCAGCTACTTGCGCTCTCGTAGAGAGGCCTTGTGGTTCAAGTGTGTCCACCGTCATGCCTGAAAGCAATCCTTCACCGACTGCCTCCCTTCGTGCTCCTCTGGACTAGCTTCGCGTCGTAGCTCGGAGAAAAGCTTGATTAATTTATCAGCTTCCATTACTCAGAGAGATAACGCTGCAAAATGGCAGCCAGCTGAGCTCGCGTCGCACACGCTTGAGGTGCTAATGTGTCTTCCGTGACACCTGAGAGCAATCCTTGCCCCACTGCCCATTCAACCGACTCTTTAGCCCAGTCGGAAATCTTGTCGGCGTCGGCGTAGGTGCTGAGGTCGGCACGCTTGCTCACATCAATGCCTTTGTACTGGGTGTAATTGTAGAGGATGGCGGCCATTTGCTCACGGGTGAGTGCGGCGTTTGGCTGGAAGGTGCCGTCGTCAAAGCCGTTGACCACGCCAACGGATGCCGCCCAGTTGACGGCCTGGGCGTACCAGTCGCCGTCGCTGACATCGCTAAAGCCTGCGGATTCCGCACTTGGGCCGCCTTCCAGACGGTGCAGGATGCTGACGAGCATGCCGCGGGTGGTGGCGATGTTTGGCGCAAAGGTGGTGTCGCTGGTGCCGGTCATGAGGCCGTTTTCATAGACATAGACCACTGGGTTGTAGAACCAGTCGCCCTCGCTCACGTCGGTGAATGGCAGGTCGCCGGTTTCCGGTGGCTCGGTGACAACGAGCAGGCTGTTTACCACGTCAGCAATGAGCTGGTGGCCGTAGGCGTTTGGATGGAAGTCCAGATTGATGGTGCCGGTGCTGGTCAGGCCCGCGTTGCATGGGTTCTGAGCCGCGTCGTTGAAGGCGGTGTAGATGTCTGCCACAACGTAGGCACCCTGAGCTTCGCCCTGGGCGATGAGGTCGTTCAGCGCGCTGACGCCTTTGTCAAAGGCATTGGCGACGATGTTGGCGGCCATGCTGTAGAGTGGGTTGTCCCCGACGGCATCCGCAAGGTGAGCGTATGGGTTGTACTGGTTGCCAACGACGATGACCACCGTTGGGTTGGCGGCGCGAATGGCTGCGATGATCTGGGTGAGATCGCTTGAGAGGGTGTCAAGGGCAGCGGCCGCCTGCTCGGAGCTGGCAAAACCGGAGATTTTCTGCACGGCAAAGGTGAGAATGTCCTGATCGCCGCTGAGCAGCGCTTGCTGCATCTGTTCAACGGTGAGCTTGTCGGCGTCGTCACGATCGGTATTGTAGGCATCGGTGAGGTAGCTGTAAAGGGCTGCCATCAGGTCGTTGCCGCCAATGGTGAGGGTGATGACGTCGGCATCGGCGAGGCCGTCGATCTCGTTGTTCTGAAGTTTGGCCAGAAGCGTGGAGGCTTTTTCTCCCGAGTCGGACTGGTCGTTGAGGTTGAAGGATTTTTCAGCGGCGACGAGTTCGGCAAAGCTGCTTTCGTCGCTGGCCAGGCCATAGCCGCTGCTGATGCTGTCGCCCAGCACGAGATAGGTTGGGTCTTCTTCCGCAGCCATCGCCCCAACTGGCAGCAGGGAAATGAGCATGCAGACACACAACAGCAAAGATAGAATGCGTTTTTTCATGACTATCACTCCTTATGATGATTTCCTTTATAAGATACCATAGATTTTGGGTCAAATGCCAGCTGTATTTTACAGAATCTTGTGGATTTGCCAACCAGATCGTCGCGAATGCGGCCTGCGGAAACAAAAAAAACCGCGTATCCCACAGCAGATACGCGGTTTTGTGTGCAATTATTTGGCGTAATTCACGTTGCGAGTTTCGCGAATGACAACCACTTTGATTTGGCCTGGATATTCCATTTCGGCCTCAATGCGTTTGACGATATCATAGGCAAGTTTTGCGCTTTCGGCATCGTCAATTTTATCAGGTTTAACAATAACACGGACTTCACGCCCAGCCTGGACAGCATAGGTCTTTTCGACGCCATCAAAATCATTGGCAATGCCTTCCAACTGAGTCAGTCGTTTGAGATAGTTTTCGAGCGTTTCTCGACGTGCGCCTGGACGGGCAGCAGAAACGGCATCCGCAGCGGCCACAAGAACGGATTCGACAGAGCTTGGCTCTACGTCCCCGTGGTGAGAGAGGATGGCATTTAAGACGCCTGCTGGTTCCCGGTATTTGCGGGCAATGTCTGCCCCCAAGCTGGTGTGGGACCCTTCGGTGTCGTGGTCGATGGATTTACCAATATCATGCAGCAAGCCTGCACGCTTTGCAAGCGTCACATCCACACCCAGTTCTGCAGCCATCAGGCCAGCAAGATGGGACACTTCGATCGAATGCTTCAGCACGTTCTGGCCATAACTGGTGCGGTATTTTAAGCGCCCCAGCAATTTAACCAGTTCAGGGTGCAGCTGATGGATGCCGGTTTCAAAAACGGCCTGTTCCCCAGCTTCACGAATGCTGTTGTCGACTTCTTTTTGTGCTTTGTGCACCATTTCTTCGATTCTGGCAGGATGAATGCGACCATCAACGATCAGTTTTTCCAACGCCACACGCGCCACTTCGCGGCGGATTGGCTCGAAGCAGGACAAGACGACCGCTTCCGGCGTATCGTCGATGATCAAGTCGACGCCTGTAAGATTTTCCAATGCTCGAATATTACGACCCTCACGTCCAATGATGCGGCCTTTCATTTCGTCGTTTGGCAGCGGCACCACAGAAACGGTGGATTCTGCGACGTGGTCTGCCGCACAACGCTGAATGGCTCCGGCAATGATGTTGCGTGCGGTTTTTTCAGCATTGGCCTTGGCTTCTGCTTCTTTATCTTTGATCATAACCGCCAGACTATGATCCACATCACTTTCTACCTGATTAAACAACTGATTTTTCGCTTCTTCGGCACTCAGGCCAGCGACGCGTTCCAGTTCTAGTTGTTGTTTATCAATCAGATCATTCAGTTCATTGCGCGCTTCTTCAAGTTTGTTTTCTTTTTCAAGAAGGGCGTTTTCTTTCTTTTCCAAATTGGTCGATTTACGATCAAGGGCATCTTCTTTCTGCACCAAACGTTTTTCAGTGTTGTAAGCCTCTGAACGTATTTCTTTCGCTTCCAGTTCCGCCTGATTGCGAATCTGGAGTGCTGCGTCTTTCGCTTCGATCAGCGCTTCTTTCTTTGCGGCTTCCATGTCTCTGTTGGCCGCTTCCATGATGCGCTGAGCTTCCGCTTCCGCAGAACCAATCAAGGATTCTGAGGATTTTTTTCGTGCTATGTAACCTCCGATGCCACCTATCGCCAAACCTACAATTAAAGCGATAATGAGCTCGAGCATAAACTCCTCCTTTCCACAAAGATTCTTTGTTCAATTGTAATTTATGAGACCAAAGCAATAAAAAAAGCAAACCAACTATTTTGGTCTGCTCTTTAAGTAATCGTCAAAATATGACAAAATGATCCATTTCTGTTATTTGTTATCCAACCATTTAACATCCATGTGTATCAACAGTCAAAGCAATTACCTCGCCATAGTCTAAGATTATTTTACGCTGAATAACCAGTAGTGTCAAGGTTTTTCCGTGCTGGAGCGGCTTGACAGCGGCATTTCAGTAGCGTTCCAGCGAGGAAAGCTTGTCGGCGCTGTAGCCTTTTCCATACAAGTATCGCATGGTTTGTTGATATTTTTTCCCTTTTTCCCGACATTTCTCGTACTCTTTTTGCAGCAGTACCCGCTCTGTTTCTTCAGGATATTCTGCATAGAGCGCGTCTTCAATGACATAGGGGTCGATGCCTTTTTCTTTGAGCGCCATTTCCAGCTTCAAGCGCCCGCAAGGATTGAAGCGCAGCTTATCGCGAATGTAGCTTTCGGCAAACTGCGCGTCGTCCAGGTAATGATACGAGTAGAGATAGTCGATGATGGCATCAATTTGATCCGCTGGCACCTGCTTTTTGCGCAAATACTGGCGCATCTCATATTCGGAGCGCATGCGCACGGTCAAATAGCGCAGGGCCAGCTGTTTATGCTTTTCTTCCATTAGAGTTCATCCACATCAACGTCTGCCAGGAAGTCGTCGTCCAGAAGGGAATTCATGTTTTCCTGAAGCAGGGTTTCTTCTTTTTCAGCAGGGGCATCGTCTTCCACGACGCCACGCACGCGTTCGTCAATTTCCTTGGCAATCTCTGGATGTTCTTTGAGATACACGCGAATGTTGTCGCGTCCCTGGCCCAGGCGCTCGCCTTTGTAGGAGTACCAGGAGCCGCTCTTTTCAAGAACGCCCATTTCTGAGGCGATGTCAATGAGGGAGCTTTCGTTGGAAATCCCTTCGCCATAGAGAATGTCAAATTCGCAGGTTTTGAACGGCGGTGCCACTTTGTTTTTAACGACCTTTACCTTGGTGCGGTTCCCAACGATGTCCGCGCCTTTTTTGATGGCTTCGCCGCGGCGCACTTCCAGGCGCACGCTGGAATAGAACTTCAGCGCACGGCCGCCGGTGGTGGTTTCAGGGTTGCCATACATGACGCCGATTTTTTCGCGAATCTGGTTGATGAAAATGACGACGGTGTTGGTGCGGCCAATGTTGGCGGTCAGTTTACGCAGCGCCTGGCTCATGAGGCGGGCCAAAAGACCAACGTGGGTGTCGCCCATTTCCCCTTCGATTTCAGCGCGTGGAGTCAGAGCAGCGACTGAGTCGACAACGATCATGTCCACAGCACCGCTGCGCACCAGCGCGTCGCACACTTCCAGGGCCTGTTCGCCGTTGTCCGGCTGGCTGATCAGAAGATTTTCGGTGTCCACGCCGATGTTCTTGGCGTAGACCGGGTCGAGGGCGTGCTCGGCATCGATGAACGCTGCCACGCCGCCGCGTTTCTGCGCTTCGGCCACGCAGTGGAGAGCCACGGTGGTTTTCCCGGAGGATTCTGGCCCATAGATTTCAATGATGCGGCCTTTTGGCAGCCCGCCAACGCCAAGGGCGCGGTCCAGCGCAATGGAGCCGGTTGGAATGGCTTCAATTTCGAGCTTGCTCTGGTCGCCGAGGCGCATGATGGTGCCAGGGCCAAATTGCTGCTCCATGGCTTTCAGCGCGTGCTGCAGGGCTTCGTTCTTGTCTTCGTTCAGTCCTGTAATGGTTTGTTGTTTTTTCGATTTTCCAGCCATATATTAGCCTCCAAAAACGGTGTAATTTCTCAAATCATCGTTGTGCTTTTCAAACGCCAGCTCAATCAATCGTTCGATCACATCGATCAACGATTTGCCCGATGCCTGCCACATTTTGGCGTACATGCTGATGGAGGTGAACCCTGGCAGGGTGTTCACTTCGTTGAGCAGGATGCGGCCATTGTCTTTGTCGATGAAAAAGTCGGCTCGGCACATGCCGCTGAGATTCAAAATGGCGTACGCTTTTTTCGCAATGCGGCGAAGCTCGGCGACCTGTTCCTCGGTGACATCGGCTGGGGTTTTCGTCACGCTGTTGTCCAGGATGTACTTCGATTCGTAATCGTAGAACACCCCTTCGGTGATGATTTCCCCAGGTGCGGCCATGTCGGCGTCAAAATTGCCCAGCAGCGCGGTTTCAATTTCACGGGCGTTGACCCCCGTTTCCACGATCAGCTTGCTGTCGTATTGTCCAGCGGCAGCGAGCGCGTCACGCAGCGCCTCGCGGTTCTGCACCTTGCTGATGCCAACGCTGGAGCCCAGGCAGGATGGTTTGACAAACATCGGATAGGTCAGCGCGGCTTCCACCTCGTCCAGGACCTGCTCCGGTTCTTTTTCAAAATCGTAGCGGCGCACTGCCACGTAATCGGTTTGCGGAATGTTGTGGGCTTTCAGAATGTCGCGCATGAACACCTTGTCCATGCCGACCACAGAGCCCATCATCCCTGCCCCAACGTACGGCAGGCGGCACATGTCGAAGAAGGCCTGCAGATGGCCGTCTTCACCGTAGGACCCATGAATGATTGGAAAGACCACGTCAAGGGTGCCAATTTCTTCGAAGGTTTTTGCGTTTCTCATGACGCCGCCTGGGTACTGCGGAAAAATCAGCTCACGATCGGCATAGGCCGCGGCATCAAAATGCGCGATATCGGCGGCGGCCACTGGCCCGTACCAACGGCCGTCCTTTGCCACGCCTATTGGAAACACCTGCGTATAGCCGGCGTCCATCAAGGTGCTGACAATCGTGTTGGCCGACACGCAGGAGACATCGTATTCCCCGGAAGGGCCGCCAAAAACAACACCTATTTTCATGTTCTTATCCATTATGCTGCCCCCCATAATAAAACAAAGGTAATGATAAAGATGATGAGGGCCACCACAAATTGAATAAAGGAGACAACGGCCATGCCAATCAGGGAACCTGCACTGGCACGCAGCGCGCTCTGCATGGAACGGTGAGAAACGTATTCTGCACCGATCGAGCCCAACACACCACCAACCATGCTGCCGCGCGCCTTACCAAACAGGCCGCCGGCTGCTGCGCCGAGAGTCGAACCAATTGACGCGTTGTTGGATGAGCCAAATTTTTTCGCGCCAATCATGGTGCCGTAATAATCCAGGAACGAGCTGCCAATGGTCAGCGCCCCAACAATGATCACAAACCAAATTGGGTATGCCACCCAGTGGTCAAAGATGCCATAGGCCAGCATGCTGAGAAACACCAGCCACATGCCAGGCACCATTGGCACGAAGGTGCCAATCACACCGGCTGCCATGACCACAATCAGTAACCATGCATAAATGTCCATCTTATCCCTCCATCTTCTTTGCTGCCAAGCATACAGATGCAATGATGTGTGTAATCGACAAGCCACCCTGCATGTACCCGATGAACGGTTCACGCATTGGGCCGTCAATGCTGAGTTCAATGGATGAGCCTTGGATAAAGGTTCCGCCAGCCATAATAACTGGATCGTCGTACCCTGGCAGCTGGTCATCGTATGGGGTGACGTAGCTTTCCAGCGCCGACGCAGCCTGGATGCCTTGGCAGAACTTGCGCAGTTTGTCGGGATCGCCAAAGGCGATGCACTGAATGATGTCCGTGCGTGGGGCGTCAGCCGTCGGCGAGACGACGTAGCCCTTTGCGCTCAGATAAGCCGCGGCAAAGGAGGCCCCTTTCAAGGCCTGCTCCACAATCAGCGGCGCCATAAAGAGCCCCTGGAACGCTGGGCGGTTGAAGTCCAGCGAGGAGCTGACGTCGTCACTGATGCCAGGTGCCGTCAAGCGTTCGGCGCTGGCGTCCACCAGCTCCGCTTTGCCGGCAATGTAGCCGCCGCGTGGCGCCAGACCGCCGCCTGGGTTCTTAATCAATGAGCCGGCGATGATGTCGGCCCCGACTTCAAGCGGTTCCTTGTCTTCCACAAATTCGCCGTAGCAGTTGTCGACGAAAATAATAATGTCCTTTGAAATGCTCTTGACGATGTCGCAGACGCGGGCAATTTTTTCAATGGACAGGCTGTCGCGCCATTCATAGCCGCGAGAGCGCTGAATCATCACCATCTTTGTCTGCGGGGTAACCGCTGCCCGAATGGCCGCTTCGTCAAAGTCGTTGTCCTTGAGGGGGACGCTTTTGTGACGAATGCCGAACTCACGCAGCGTGCCGCGAGCGTGTTCTTCCTTCCCAATGACGGTCTGCAGGGTGTCGTATGGCATCCCGCTGATGGAGACCGCTTCGTCGCCAGGACGAAGCACGCCAAAGAGCACCGTGGCGATGGCGTGGGTGCCGCTCACCAAATTCGAGCGCACCAGCGCCTTTTCTGCGCCAAACAGGTCCGCCCATACGCGCTCCAGAACATCGCGCCCGGTGTCGCCATAACCATAGCCGGTGGAGCCGTTGAGATGAAAGTCGGCGACTTGATTGTGTTGAAAAGCTTCCAAGACTTTGATCTGGTTGGCCTGCGTGCGGTCGCTGAAAAGCTCCCACTGTGGACGCAGCTCGTCCAGACACTGCTGAACCAGCGCAATGTCCTCGTCATCCAACCCAGCAAATTTCTTCAATCGATCAAAAAATAATGACATGTTCTTCTACCACTTCGTTTCATTTTCTAATTCAGGCGGGAGAAATTCCCGAAAATATTTTTTGGCTTCTGCCAACGGCATCTGCACCCGAAGGTGCGCGCCGGTTTCATTATACTCTTCGCTTAATAGTTTTCCATATTGATGAATTTGGGCCAGTTTCTGCCCCTGCTGGCCGTCGTAAGGCAGGACCATGTCCAAAACCACATCCGACGCCTGGGCCAGATTTTTCAGGATACCCAGCAGTTCATCGACACCTTCGCCTGTTTCGCAAGAAATGTAGCACTTGTATTGATAGGCCAGGGCCGACGAAAAGACCGGCGCGTCCTCGCAAAGGTCGATTTTGTTGCACACGAGAATGTGGGTTTTCTCCTGCAGGCCCAACGACATCAGAATGTCTTCGACCACACGAATGCGCTCGTCAATGCCGTCCTTCGCCACGTCCACCACATGCAGCAGCACGTCGGCGTACTGCAGCTCTTCCAGGGTCGCCTTAAAGGCGTCCAGCAGCTGCGACGGCAGATCGCGAATGAAACCGACCGTGTCGCTGACCAGGATGGCCTCTCCGCTGTCCAGTTCCAGACGGCGCGTGGTTGGGTCCAAGGTGGCAAAGAGCTGATCCGCTGCATAGATGTTGTCGTCGGTCAGCCGGTTCAGCAAGGTGCTTTTGCCGGCATTCGTATAGCCAACAAGAGCAGCCTGCAAGCCCTGCTTTTTCATGCGCGCAGAACGCTGCAGCTGCCGATTGTTTTTGACGTTTTCAAGCTCTTTTGTAATGTGATGAATGCGCCGCCGAATGTGCCGACGGTCGGTTTCCAGCTTCGTTTCCCCTGGGCCGCGCGTGCCAACCCCGCCGCCGAGACGCGACAGGGCCGTGCCCATGCCGGTCAATCGTGGCAGCAGGTAATTCAGCTGCGCCAACTCGACCTGATACTTGCCCTCGCGGCTGCGCGCACGCTGCGCGAAGATGTCGAGAATCAGGACGGTTTTATCGATGACTTTCACGCCAAGACGGTCGCTGAGCATCTGATTATAGGACGGCGTCAGCGGCTGGTCGAAAATGACCACATCGGCAGCCACATTCTGCACCAGCATGGCAATTTCTTCCAGCTTGCCTTCGCCAATTCGGTGCTGCGTGCCGCGCATGGTCTGCACGACCACCTCGGCCACTTCCAGCCCTGCTGTGTCAGTCAGTTCTTCCAGCTCTTCCCGAATCAGCGCCACATCGTCCTGCTCACGCTGGCTTGGCTGCAAAATCAAAATCGCGCGTTCCTTTTCGGAACCGGTGGCCTGGGTTTGCCTACGCATAGAGCTGCGCCAGGAGCGGCATCTTTGCAAAAATCTGCCACGGCAGATCCTGCGCCGCGACAATGTTTGCCTCGGTCAGGCCGCCTTCCTTTGGCTCCAGCATGGCCACCGCCACACGAATCGACTCGCCTTGCTGGGCCAATGCCAGCATGCAGTCGTAGCGCAGATTTTTCAGCGCGCTGCAATCCGCTTCGGAAAAATGCGCGGTGCCGCCAGGATGGGTGTGAATGCAGCGCACGCCTGCGTAGCCAAACTGCCAGCGCCGTTTCTTCAATTCAAACACCGGTGCCTTGTCGGCCTGGCCGACGGACACCATGAGCACCTGCCCGCTGCGATCGATGAACACCGCCACCTCGCGCTTGATTTCCGCGCTGATGGTCAGCATGGCCTGGGCAAGGTCCTTGGTCAATAGCTCACTGCGCGCAATGGGAAACTCCGCCAATGCATGCAGATCGTTGCATTGGCGCCGGCTCAAGCCATCGATTTGACCAACCAATTTTTCCATCACCGGCGCCTCCTTTCATAACGTGACACTTAGATGCCAGGACGGCTGCCTGGCTTCTGGATTGGCTGCCCTTCTTTGCACATTGGGCATTCATCTGGCTGATAGGTTGGGAAGGTGAGCTGAATCAGGGATTTGAAAGGCACCTTCAATTTCAGGGTGTTGCCTGGGGTGCGGTCGATGATGGAGGTTGCAGAAACCACTTCTGCACCCTGAGACTGCAGGAGCTCAACCACTTCCTGAGCAGAACCACCGGTGGTCAGCACGTCTTCAGTGACCAGGCAACGGGTGCCAGGTTCAACATGGAAGCCACGACGCAGGGTCATCACGCCATTTTCACGTTCTGCAAAAATGGCAGGCACGTTCAGTGCGCGGCCCACTTCGTAAGCCACGAGAATGCCGCCGATGGCTGGCCCAACAACCATTTCAATGTTGTCGTCCTTAAACAGTTCAGCGATTTCGGAGCATACTTTTTCAGCCACACGTGGGAACTTGAGCAGCTGAGAGCACTGGATGTAATTGGCGCTGTGCAAGCCAGAGCTCAGTTTAAAGTGGCCGCTCTGATAAGCGCCGGTTTCGGTTAAAATCTGCATCAATTCTTCATTTGTCATTGCCATAGTTCTTCTTCCTCCATTTTTCTCTTATTGTACGGACATTTCTGCCAAAATCTTCAAGGTTGCTTCTACAGGATCTGCCGCCTTGGTGATTGGACGGCCGACCACAATATGATTCACGCCCTGCTCCATGGCTTGGGCTGGGGTCATGATGCGTTTCTGATCCCCTTTCTGGGACCATTCCGGACGCACCCCTGGACAAACCGTCAGGAAGTCCGGATTGTCAACGGCTGCACGAATCAGCGGCACTTCGCGGGAGGAGCAAACCACCCCGTTGAGGCCGGCTTCTGCCGTTAACGCTGCCAAGCGTTTGACGTTGTCGTCGACGCTGCCCTGGAAGCCAACACGAGCCAGACCGTCGGCGTCAAAACTGGTCAAAATGGTGACCGCAATCAGCTTTGGCACCGCCAGGCCATTGGCCTGAGCGCCTTCCGCCGTTGCTTCCATCGCACGCTGCATCATTTCCAGGCCGCCGCCCGCATGAACGTTGAACATGTCCACGCCCAGTCCGGCTGCCCAGCGGCAAGCGGCCGCCACGGTGTTTGGAATGTCATGAAATTTGAGATCCAAAAACACGTGCTTGTCGCGTGCCTTTAATTCTTCGATCACACTTCCTTTGGAGTTCAAAAAAAGTTCCAGACCGACTTTATAATAATTGGCTGCATCGCCAATGGCATCCACCAGAGAGATGGCGTCCTTGCCATTGTTGAAATCCAGCGCAATAATCAGTTGCTCTTTTGTTGCCATTATTTCCACGCCTTCCCGATAATTTCATTGATGTCTGCAATGCCGTGGGCTTCGCAGTATTGTTCCATGCCTTCCAGCACCTTCATTGGCGCCATTGGATCGCGGAAGTTTGCCGCCCCAACGGCCACCATTTGTGCACCAGCCAGCATGTATTCAATGGAATCGCGCCAGTTGGTGATGCCGCCCATGCCAAGAATTGGAATGGACACGGCCTGCGCCACCTGATACACCATGCGCACGCCCACCGGACGAATCGCAGCGCCTGAGAGGCCGCCGGTGACGTTGCCGAGAACCGGCTTCTGGGTGTTCACATCGATGCTCATGCCCATGAGCGTGTTGATCAGCGACAAGCCATCGGCGCCTGCTTCTTCACACGCCTTGGCGATGGAAACGATGTCCGTCACGTTTGGCGACAGTTTCATCAGCACCGGCTTGTCGGTCTCGGATTTAACGGCACGACACACGTCGGCAGCGGCCGCGCAGTCGGTGCCGAACACCATGCCGCCAGCGTGCACGTTCGGGCAGGAGATGTTCACTTCGTACATGACGATCTCGTCCACATCGTTCAGGGCTTTTGAAACGGCGGCGTACGTGTCCAGCGTGCCGCCAAAGATGTTGGCGATGATTTTGCAGTCGCCAAGACGTTCCCGCATCTGCGGCAGGTAATCGCGCTTGAACACATCGGCCCCTGGGTTTTCCAGGCCAATGCAGTTCAGCATGCCCGCTGGCGTTTCCGTAATGCGAACGCCGGCGTTGCCTTTTTGCGGATAGGCGGAAAGCCCTTTTGTGGTAATCGAGCCCAGCTGTTCCACAGGCACGAAGCGCCCGTACTCAATGCCAAAGCCATAGGTGCCGGAGCAGGTCGACACAGGGTTCTTAAAAGTGACCCCTGCAAACGTGGTTTCCATGTTGACACTCATGCCAGTTCCACCTCCTCAGACCAGAACACAGGGCCATCCTGGCAAACCTTTGGGTACACCGCAGCGTCCGGATTGCCGGACTTGCAGGTGCAGCCAAGGCAAACGCCAACGCCGCAGGCCATTTTTCCTTCCAGAGAAAGCTGGCAAGGAATCTTGTGCTCATCGGCAAAGCGTTTAACGACCGCCAGCATTGGTGTTGGACCGCAGGCATAAATGCGGTCGCAGTCCTTGATGGCGTCGAAATACGCGCTGACGAAGCCTTTTTCACCGGCGCTGCCGTCTTCGGTGGCCAGTTTCACAGCCACTGGTTTTTCGTCGTAGCTTTCCAGTCCCTTCAGCTGTGCGGCGCTGCGGCCGCCAACCAGGAAGGTGAGGCGATTGTTTTTCGCCAGCAGGGCATCGGTCAGGTATTCAAACGGCGCCTTGCCAATGCCGCCGCCAATCATGACGACGTTGGCCGCTTCGATGTCCAGATCAAAGCCGCGGCCCAGAGGGCCAAGCAGGCTCACGGTGTCGCCTTCGGCCATTGCGGCCAGGGCTTCGGTGCCTTCACCAACCACCGCAAACATCAGCGACAGCACGCCGTCCTTGCACTGGTTGATGCTGATGGCGCGGCGCAGAAAAGGGGTTGGCCCTTTGCTGCATTCCACCATCACAAATTGCCCTGGCACCGCTTCGGCACAAAGCGCCGGGGCATCAAAATCAAAACGCCACTCGTTGTCGCTGAGCTTTGTTTTGCGAATAATTGTCACATCATGCAGTTCCATGCTGACCTCCTATACGATTTTTCCGTCCTCAAGAACCACTCTGCCAGCACGCAGCACCATGCGAGGCCAGCCGCGCAGCACTTCGCCGGTGTAAGGGCAGTTTTTGCCCTTGCTGTTGAACTCTGCTGGATCAACGGCCTTTTCGCTTTCTGGGTCAAAGACCATCACATCGGCCACCTTGCCAACGGAAAGACTGCCGCGGTCGATGCGCAGCAGTTCTGCCGGTTTGCAGCTCATAATGGACACGATTTCGCTCAGGGTGAAACGCCCGGTTTCCACCAAATGGGTCCAAATCAGCGGGAAGGCAATTTCGATGCTGGAAATCCCGTTGGCGGCACGTTCAAATTCCACATCTTTTTTATCGGATGAATGTGGCGCATGGTCGGTGCCGATGCAGGTGATGGTGCCATCTTTCAAGCCATTGATCAGGGCTTCGTTGTCCGCTGCTGTGCGCAGTGGTGGCGCCACCTTGGCGTAGGTGTTGTAGCCGCGCACCGCATCTTCTGTCAGGAAAAGATGGTGTGGCGCAACTTCGCAGGTGATTGGCAGGCCTTTGGCCTGTGCGTCACGCACCAGCTCCAGCCCGGATGCCGTGCTCAGATGCTGAATGTGCAGACGAACGCCGGTCATTTTTGCCAGCATGATGTCGCGCATGATGATGATGTCTTCAACTTCGTTGGCAATGCCGCCCAAGCCCATTTCTGTGGCCAGCGCACCAGCGTTCATGACGCCGCCGCCCTTGAGGTCTTTGTCTTCGCAGTGGCTCATAAACAGCACGTCGTAAGGCTTGCTGTAGGTCATGGCTTTGCGCAGAATGCCGCTGTTGGCAACGGATTTGCCGTCTTCCGTAAAGGCAATGACGCCAGCGTCCTTCAAGAAGCCAATTTCTGTGATTTCCTGCCCTTCCTGGCCTTTGGTGATGGCCGCCGTCTGCAGCACATCCGCATAGCCCAGGCGCGCCGATTTATCGCGAATGTAGCGAACGATTGGCACGTTGTCCACGACTGGAGACGTGTTTGGCATGGCCACCACAGAGGTAAAGCCGCCGGCAATCGCTGCTTTGCAGCCGCTTTCGAGGTCTTCGGATTCTTCCTGACCAGGATCGCGCAAATGCACGTGGGTGTCAATCAGCCCTGGCGTTACGTAGCAGCCGGTGAGATCGTAAATCTCTTCGCCGTCTTTTTCCGGCAGATCCGGGCCCACTTCGCAAATAACGCCATTTTCAATTCGAATATCTGTTACCCCGTCGATCGCTTGAGAAGGATCGACCAGGTGTCCGTTTTTCAGTAACATCTCTTATTCCTCCTCCATCAGCAGTTTCAACAGGGCCATTCGTACGCACAGTCCATTGGTGACCTGTTCCAGAATCTTGGACTGTGGACCATCGGCCACTTCCCCGTCAATTTCAATGCCACGGTTGATTGGGCCTGGATGCAGAACGATGCAGTCTGGCTTAGCCAGGGCCAGGCGTTCTTTGTTGAGGCAGTAGAAATGGGTGTATTCTTCTTTTGATGGGAAGAGCCCGGCTTTTTGACGTTCCAGCTGAATGCGCAGCATCATGACCACGTCGGCGTCTTTAATGGCTTTGTCAAAGTCCATTTCAAGCTTGGCGCCCATGTTTGTCAGGCCGCCGGATACCAGCGTCGCTGGTCCGCAGATGGTGACGTCGCAGCCAAATTTATTGAGCAGCAACAGGTTGCTGCGCACAACACGGGAATGGGACAGGTCGCCAACAATGACCACCTTGAGCCCCTTCAAATCTTTCTTATAGTCGCAAATGGTCATCAAGTCCAAGAGCGCCTGAGATGGATGCTCGTGCGTTCCATCGCCGGCGTTAATGACATGAGCGTTCACATGTTTCGCCAACAATTCGTGCGCGCCGCTGTTTGGATGGCGCATGACGATGACGTCTGGATAGTACGCGTTGATGGTTTGTGCGGTATCGACAAGCCCTTCGCCTTTTTGGACGCTGCTGGAAGAAGCCGAAATGTTCAGGACATTGGCCCCTTGGTATTTGGCAGCAAGCTCAAACGAAGAGCGTGTTCGCGTGCTGTTTTCATAAAACAAGTTGACAACGGTGACCCCTTTCAAGGTTTCCGTTTGTTTCATGCTGCGCACTTGTTCGCGCATGTCTCGCGCCAGAGAAAGAATTTGCTGAACTTCCTCGACGCTGAGCTGATTGATACTGATAAGATCTCTATGTTTTAAACCCACAATGATCCTCCTTTATTTCTCAGTACACGAGCGTACAGTAATAAACCACATAAAATTTCATGTTCATTTTAGCATAAAATGGCCCGAATGGGAAACTATATCCCTAGACTTTACCTTGCACATTCCTTTTCTTCCTTTTATACTATATTTATTGTCCATTATTAGAAAGGAGATGCCCTATGGAAAGCATCATTAAAGATATTTCTCTGGCGCCATCCGGTCAGCTCAAAATCGACTGGGTGCGCGCACACATGCCAATTCTCAACGAAATCGAAAAAGAATACCGCAAAACCCAGCCATTCGCTGGCAAAAAAATTGTCATCTGTCTCCACCTGGAAGCAAAGACCGCCTACATGGCGCTGGTTATTCAGGCTGGCGGCGCGGAAGTCGCCGTTGCTGGCTCCAACCCTCTGTCCACCCAGGACGACATTGTAGCCGCACTGGTTGAAAACGGCATCACGGCCTTTGCGAAGCACGGCGCCACTCAGGAAGAATACGATCTCTACATTCAAAAGCTGGCGGAATTCGGCCCAGACCTCTTCATCGATGACGGCGGCGACTTTACCGCCATGCTGCACCGCGATTATCCAGAGCTCGTGGCCAAGCTCAGCGGCGGCTGCGAAGAAACAACCACCGGCATCATTCGTCTCAAAGCCATGGAACAGGATGGCGATTTGCGCACGCCAATGATCGCCGTCAACAACGCCATGATGAAGCATTTGTTTGACAACCGTTACGGCACCGGTCAGTCGGTCATGGAAGCGGTCATGCACAACACCAACCTCGTCATTGCCAGCAAAACCGTTGTCGTTGTCGGCTACGGCTGGTGCGGCAAGGGCGTGGCCATGCGCGCCAAAGGCATGGGCGCCAAGGTCATTGTCACAGAAATCGACCCAATCAAAGCCACCGAAGCGCTCATGGACGGCTTCACCGTCATGCCAATCGTGGAAGCAGCCACCAAGGGCGACGTGTTCATCACCGTCACCGGCAACAAAAACGTCATTGACCGCGATGCGCTGAGCGTGATGAAGGATCAGGCCATCCTCTGCAACGCTGGTCATTTTGATGTCGAAATCAACAAGCACGCCATGGAAGACTTGGCAGTCAACATTCAGCCTGCCCGCGAAAACATCATGGCCTACACCATGGCCGACGGCCGCACCCTCTACCTCATCGGCGAAGGCCGCCTGGTCAACCTTGCTGCTGGCGATGGGCATCCTGCCGAAATCATGGACCTCACCTTTGGTCTGCAAACCTTATCTCTGCAATACCTCTGCGAACATCCAGACCTGGATGCGCATGTTTACGACGTGCCAGAAGTCATCGATCAGCGTGTCGCCCTCATCAAGCTGGCGTCCATGGGCATTCACATTGACCAGCTCACCGCTGAGCAGGAAGCGTACTTGAATAGCTGGGCGTTATGATGAAAAAATACACCAATTTTGTCGCCATTGATGTTGAAACGACGGGGCTCAGCGACGATTCCGAAATCATCGAGGTTGGGCTGGCGATTGTTGAAGACGGCGCCGTCGTTCGCACCTGGCAAAGCCTGGTTCGTCCAGAAAAACCCATTCCAAAAGACATCGCCATCATGACCGGCATCAGCAACGAGATGGTGGCCGATGCGCCAGCGTGGTCCGAGATTGAAGACGAGTTTCTTCAGGTCATCGACGGCCACTGGCTGCTGGCACACAATTACCTCTTCGATAAGGGCCGAGTGGAATTCCAGCTTGGCCGTTCTCTGCCAAACGACTGGCTCGACTCCCACGACATGGCCAAGCTCTTTCTGCCAACGCTGTCCAGCTACAAGCTCGTTTCCATCGCCACCCATCTGCACATTCCAGACACGAACCATCACCGCGCTCTGAACGACGCCGTTGTCTGCGCGCAGGTCTTTCTCAAGCTGATGGACGATGCCAAACAGCTCGACCCCTTCGTGCTGCACGAAATGGCTGTGACCTACAACGGGCAGCAGGAAAGTCTTTTTGCCAACAGCAGCTGCAGCCTCGGCGACCTGCTGTTCCGCCTGGCGGAAGCAGCCACCGCGTCCGCACCGGCGCTGGACAGCCTGGATTTTTTCGAACCCTCCTACGCCGATCCGTATGAGATGCCGCAGCTCCGCTTTGCCAATGCCGAAGCCTTCTTCGCGCAAGACGGCATTCTTGCCAAGATGAAGCCCGACTTTCAATACCGCGCGCCGCAGGTGGACATGCTCGACTGCATCAAGCAGGCCTTTGCCACCGATAAGCACGCCCTGATCGAAGCCGGCACCGGCACCGGAAAATCCTTTGCCTACCTTGTGCCAGCCTTGCTGTGGAGCTTTGAGCACGATGCCCGTGTGGTCATCGCCACCGGCACCAACCTCGGCGGAAAAATTTTCGTGGGCGATGCATGGTACGCCTCCGGCCCCGACGGGATGCACGCGGCCAACGCCCTCACCGAGAGCCTGAAAGCCGCCGGTCTGCCGTTGCGCCGCTTCAAGACCGGTACGCCTGCCCGCGTGCATCGGCGGAGCATCGACTTCTCTAAGCTGGAATGCCAGCCCGGCGACCCGGACAATGAACTTCAGCCTTTCAGCTTCATGACCGATGCCCCTATGCACAACAAGGTGGAGTGCTGGATCGCCTACACCAACCCTGAAACGCACAGAATCATTCTGGACAATATCCAGCGCAGCCCGCTCTACGGCGGCATGATCGAGGGCGTCGGCCCGCGCTACTGCCCGTCGATTGAGGACAAGGTAGTGCGGTTTGCAGGGAAGGACCGGCATCCCATCTTCGTGGAGCCTTGCGGCGAGAACACCGAGGAAATGTATCTGCAGGGTGCGTCCAGCAGTCTGCCGGAGGATGTGCAGAATGCATTCTACCGGAGCATCAAGGGCTTCGAGAATATTGAGATCATGCGCCCGGCCTACGCCATCGAGTACGACTGCGTGGACCCCACCCGCCTCGAAGCCACGCTGGAAAGCAAGGTGGTGCGGGGCCTCTACGGCGCGGGACAGTTCAACGGCACCTCGGGCTACGAGGAAGCCGCCGCGCAGGGCCTGCTGGCCGGTCTGAACGCTGCCCGGAACGCATTGGGCGAAAGCCAGCTCATCCTGCCCAGGCAGTCGAGCTATCTCGGCACACTGGTCGATGACCTTGTGACCAAGGGCGTCATGGACCCCTACCGGATGCCCAGCCGCAGCGAGTACCGCCTGACCCTCCGTCAGGACAACGCCGACACCCGGTTGACGCCCATCGGCAGGGAATACGGCCTCGTGCAGGATGACCGCTGGACAAAGTACCAGCAGACGCAGGCTGTGCTGGACGCAGAGCGCCACCGTCTGCATGACGCCCATCTGCGCACGGCGGACCTGCGCGCCGCGATGGAAGCAGCGGGCCTCGCCCCGGCCGCAGAGGGCGGCATTGCCGAAGAGCTGCTGCGCCGACCGGAAATCGACTATCCGCTCATCGCGGGCATGATCGGCTGGGGTGAGGGCATCACGCCCATGCTGGCTGAGCGTCTGGAAACTGAAATCAAGTACGCGGGTTACATTGCCCGGCAGGACCGGATGATACACGAGGTGGCCCGCCACGAGAAGACCCTCATCCCGGAGGATTTCTCTTACACAGAGCTCACCGGCCTGACATTGGAAGCCCGCGAGAAGCTGGCGCGCATCCGCCCGATGAATCTGGGGCAGGCGGGGCGCATCCCCGGCGTGTCGCCCTCGGATGTGGCGCAGCTCAGCATCGCGCTGGCCGCAGGCCCCCGGAAAGATTGAGAGAGAATGCCAGGACCTCTTCTCTTAAAAGGAGAGGCCACCATGCGCCGACCTACGGAAAGCTCACCGGGGAATGACCCGTGTCCGAACACGCAAAACACCTGAAACGAAAAGGAACAAACGATGATCGACAAAAACAGACTGGAAGAAAAGTGTTCCACGTGGAACATTGCGCTGACCGGGACCCAGCTCGACCAGCTGGACGCCTTTGCAGAGATTTTAGTGGAGTATAACCAGAAGGTCAACCTGACCGCCATCACCGACCCGGAGGGCATCGAGGACAAGCACTTCCTCGACAGCCTGCTCTTTGCCGCGCAGCCGGAAGTGGCAGGGAAGATGGTGGACGTCGGCGCAGGGGCAGGCTTCCCCGGCATCGTGACCAAGATCTACAAACCGGAACTGGAACTGACCCTGATGGAGCCGACCGGCAAGCGGGTGGAGTTTTTGAAATATGCCTGCGGCCAGCTGAGCCTGACCGGGGTGGAGTTCGCCAAGGAACGCGCTGAGGAAGCAGCCCGCAAGAGCTGGCGGGAACAGTTCGACCTCGCTTCGGCCCGCGCGGTGGCGGCTCTGCCGATGCTGGCCGAATACTGCCTGCCGCTGGTCAAGGTCGGCGGCAGTTTTCTGGCAATGAAGGGCGCTTCCGGTGAGGAGGAACTCGCGGCAGCCCGCGGCGCCATCCGGAAGCTGGGCGGCGCGTATCAGGAGACCCGCACCCTGCATCTGCCCGGCGGCGACACCCGCACCCTCATCCTCTGCAAAAAGATTTCGCAAACTCCGACAGCGTACCCCAGAAATGGTGGAAAAATCGCAAAATCGCCGCTGAAATAACGAAATATCGAAATAAAATTGAAGCACCCTGCCGAACGAAACTTCTGGCAGGGTGTTTTGTTTTCTGGTACACTGGGGATGGAACGAGGCTTGTTTTCCACCTTTTCCTGAGAAATTGTTGAAAACGAGCGCATACTTTGGTGAAAGGGGTATTCTTATGTTTGAACGTAGAAGATCCGCTGGAAAGATCGTGCAGCTCCCGGTGGAAGACATCCATCCCTCGCCGTATCAGGCGCGCACGACCTTCGATGAGCAGGAGCTTGCGGGGCTGGCCCAGAGCATCCGGGAAAACGGTCTGTTGCAGCCCATCACGGTGCGGAAGACCGACAGCGGCTATGAACTGGTTGCGGGGGAGCGGCGGCTCCGCGCCTGCAAGCTGGCGAAGATGGGGACCATCCCATCCATCGTCTGCAACTTCACCGACCAGCGCACCGCCGCGCTTGGCCTGCTCGAAAATTTGCAGCGGGCAGACCTGAACCCGTTTGAGCAGGCGCAGGGCCTGCGGGACGTGATGGTTTTGTGGGACTGCACGCAGGCCGAAGCAGCCAAACGGCTGGGGATGGCACAGCCGACTCTGGCCAACAAGCTCCGCCTTTTGCAGCTGACAGGGGACCAGCGGCAGTTCATTCTGGACAACGGCCTGACCGAGCGCCACGCGCGGGCAGTCCTCCGCCTGCCGGAGAACCGCCGCAGCGAAGCCCTCATCATGATCGCCAAGCGGAAGATGAACGCCCGCGCGACCGACCTTTACATCGACCAGCTGCTGAACGAGACGTCGCAGGGCAAGCACCGTATCTCGATGGTCAAGGATGTGCGCATCTTTGTGAACACCATCGACCACGCCATCCGCCTGATGACCGACAATGGCGTACCCGCCACCGCCCACCGTGAGGAGCGGGACGGCTACATTGAGTACACCGTCCGCATCCCAACTGCTGCGGCCCAGAAATAGGGGAGGGCAGAAATGTTCCATGTGGAACATCCGGAGCCGAAAAAACAACAGCAAAAACGCGCCGGGAAGCGAAAGAATTTGAAAAAATCGAACGGAGGAAGCAAAATCTGCGAATGCGGGGCCGTTTTTGCGTAAAATTATAAGGAATCGGGTTCAAAAAGCCGCGCTGATGTGCTATACTAAAGAACAAAGGGGTCCGCAGACGGGAAAACGGCGGCCCGACCTCGAATGTTCCATGTGGAACAAAAAGTTTTCCTGAGAGGAAGAAAACGCGCGTGGCAAAAATAGTTGCAGTTGCAAACCAAAAAGGCGGCGTGGGCAAAACGACCACGGCCGTCAATCTGTCGTCCTGTGTTGCGGCGCTGGGCAAAAAGGTGCTCATCGTGGATCTGGACCCGCAGGGCAACACCACCACCGGCTACGGCATCCCCAAGCGGAGCGTCGAGCTGGGGACGTATGAGATGCTCATCGGCGAGGCGAGCGCCCGGCAGGCCATCCGGAACACCGAGTTCCGCACCGACGTCATCGGCTCCAACACCCGGCTGGCAGGCGCGAGCCTGGAGATGATCGACCTGCCCGGCCGCGAGAGCCGCCTGCGCAAGGCGCTGGCCCCCATCCAGAAAGATTACGACTTTATCTTCATCGATTGCCCGCCCAGCCTTGACCTGCTGACGCTGAACGGCCTGTGCGCCTGCGACAGCATCCTCATCCCGGTGCAGTGCGAGTATTATGCGCTGGAAGGTCTGTCGGAGCTTATCAGCACTCTTAAGACCGTCCGCAAAAAGTACAACCCCTATCTGGACATCGAAGGCGTGGTGTTCACCATGTTCTCTGTCCGCTATAACCTGACACTGCAGGTGGTGGAGCAGGTCAAGAAATACTTTGGAAACAAGGTGTATCAGACCACCATCCCGCGCAGCATCCGCATCTCGGAAGCTCCCAGCTATGGCCAGCCCATCAATTTCTACGAGCCGAAGGGCAAGGGCAGCGAGGCGTATATGGACCTTGCCATCGAGTTCGTGAAGAGCAACCGCCCCGCCGAAGCTGCACCCAAGCGCCGCCGCGGAAAAGCTGCAGCGGAACCGGTCGAGACGATGGGGCTGGCCGATGTGAAGATGGACGGCTGAGGGAGAGAGGAGACCAATGGCAAAAGGAAGAGGAGGACTGGGCCGGGGCCTGGAAAGTCTGTTTGAGGACG
>OGRU01001091.1_pt1 | contig 21922 bp, 20 predicted proteins | sample 1553541 | NCBI WGS metagenome assembly OGRU01 (sample SAMEA2580068, study PRJEB22360) | human gut metagenome | biome: human gut; feature: human-associated habitat; material: faeces | place: Denmark | collected 2008/2010
TGCCTGCTCCTCGGCCTGCTTGGCGGCCTCGACTTCCTGGGCGCGGGCCTCGATCACCGAGGCGAGCTGCTTGCGGACCATGGCGACGTAAGCGTCCTCCAGAGCGGAGGAAGCGGACTTAGCGGGAATCTTCATATCGGCGAGATGACCCATCAGTTCCTTGGAGGTCATGCCGAACTCTTTGGCCAGGGTGGACACACGGACTTTTGCCATATGACTTCACCTACCCTTTCTGGCACCTTGGTGCCTAGAGACTGAACGAGCGTGGGAGATGCGCCGGAACCTGTCCGGCGCGACCGCGCGCTAGATCAGGTCCTCCGCATCATCGAAGGCGTCGGTGTCGTGGACACCGCAGAAACGGGAGCCGGGACGGGCCTGGTTGCGGCACTGAATGCCGTCCTCGGACACGAACTCGCAGCGACGGACGTCGCCGTCCTCCTCGTCACCGATCAGGTCGGCGGCGGGCTCCTCGTGAACGGGAACGTTCTTGAGGATGTCGGCGGCAAGGGTCTCGGACTTGATATCGATGTGCCAGCCGGTCAGGCGAGCGGCGAGGCGGGCGTTCTGGCCCTCCTTGCCAATGGCGAGGGACAGCTGGTCGTCGGGCACGATGACGCCGGCGTAGGCCTTCTCCTCGTCGATGAGGACGCGGGTGACCTTGGCGGGCGACAGGGCGTTGGCGACATAGACGGCCGGATCGGCATCCCACAGGATGACGTCGACACGCTCACCACGGAGCTCACCAACGACGGCGCGGACACGGCTGCCCTTGGGGCCGACACAGGCGCCCACGGGATCCAGACGATCGTCGAGCGAGTGGACGGCGACCTTGGAGCGCTGGCCCGGCTCGCGGGCGATCGACTTGATCTGGACGGTGCCCTCATAGATCTCGGGCACCTCCTGCTCAAACAGACGACGCATGAGCTCGGGGTGGGTACGGGAGATGACGATCGGCGGACGGCTGTGCTCACCGCGGACCGGCTGCAGGTTGGAATTGGGGTCGCGAACGTCGATGATCACGGCCTTGATGTGCTGGTTGTGCAGGTAGCGCTCGCCCATCGGACGCTCGTTGCGCTCGTTCTCGTAGCGGCGCTGGTCAAAGTGCGGCAGCTCGGCCTCGACGCCGTCACGGATCTTGACGATGGTGAAGTCGGGCGTGGACTGCAGCACGGTACCGCTGATAAGGTCACCGATGCGGCCGGAGAACTCCTCGTAGATCTGCTCGCGAGCGGAGTTGCGAACGATGGCGTTGATCTCGGCCTTGGCGTGCTGGGCGGCGATGCGGCTCGTGTTCTTGGGGGTGACGTCGATCTCCTCGAACTCGGTGAAGTTGCCCTCCTCGTCCATGGAATCGTCGATCGGCTCCAGGCGGTAGACGTAAATCTTACCGGTGGTGCGGTCGATGGTCACCTTAGCGCCCCAGTCAAGATGCAAAATCTCGGCATAGCTCTTGGCGAGCGACTGCTCCAGGCGGTCGATCAGATAGAGCTGGTCGATGTGCTTATCCTGGCAAAGCTCCATCAGGGCGGACATCATGTCGGATGCTGCCATGTTAGTTTCCTTCCTTCGCGGGCTTGAAGTCATAGGTGGGCTTCAACTTGCACTTTTTAACATCAGAGAAATCGAGGGTGACGGACTCGCCGTCCTCGAGCTCGAGAGTCACGTTCGTATCGGTCGCGGCGGCAATCTTGCCGGTGTACTTACGACGGCCCTCGGTGGCGTTGGAGGTGAGCTCGCAGTTCTCGCCCACAAAGCGGGCAAAGTCGCGCGGGCGGCGCAGCGGGCGCGCCATGCCCGGGCTCGACACCTCGAGCGTATAGCTCGAAGAGATGGGATCGAGCTCCTCAATCACGTCGCCGACCCACTTGGTGTTGGCCGTGACGTCGTTGAGCGACAGGCTCTGACCCTCGGCACCCTCGATACGCACACGCACGCAGGGGGCCTTGGTGGCGCCCACGAGCTCAACGTCGACAATATCGACATCGTGCTGGGGAGCGACGGCCTCGAGCGCGTCGATGATCGCCTGCTCGGTCTTGGTCTTGACCATTGCGGCACCTCCATCCATACAAAAAAGAAGCGGGGTCGAAACCCCACTTCTTTCAATTACTACTTCATTTGCAAGCAAACTATACCAATACCTGCGAAAACGTGCAAGCGCAATAGAAATTCGCAGGTCAGCGCGCCCACAGCTTCTCCACAAGAATAGGACAATTAGGCGAGGACTCCTGTGCGGTGCTTCCCAAAAGCCCCAAAACGGGCCATGCGTCCCAGCGCGCCGACCGAATCGGGCCCTATGGGCATTCCATCGCTGGGCGCACATCGGTCAGACTGCTCGTAAGGGACATTCCGGAACAGATAAGCCGTACTCACGCATTGACCGCACAACCTTCCAGTATCTCTACGGCAAGGAGACACCATGAAACGCCTAGGCACCCTCTGCACGACCGCGCTCGCCATTGCGGCCTGCTCGTTCGCTCTGACGGGCTGCAGCAACGTCGACGGCAACACCGGACCATGCGAGCCGGATCTCGGCAGCTCCAAAGCCATCGAGAAAACGACGCCTTCGGAGCGCTTCGACAAAATAGACGAAGATATAGTCAATCCCCAGGGCTTAGGTCCCGACCCTCAAGAACAGTTCCCTATCGACCTTGAGGCAGACGAGAACGTCCATGTTACCTGCGTGGGCAAGGACACGGATGGCTACGGCGACGCCGTGTTAGTCTTTGCGGTGACAAACAGCACCGATGTCGACATGATGTTTGGCGATGTCGATGCTTATGCCTACGTCAACGGTGTCGTCCGCGACGTGCGCATGCGCCAGCCCGTCGCCGCAGGCGAAGAAGCGACCGCGATGCTCACCTTTGTAGGCACCTTCGACGATCCGGACTTTGACGTGAACAACGACCTCAACGACATCTACCTCAACATCTGGATGTTTGAGGAGCAAACCGGCAACGTCTACTTTAGGGACCTGGTACACATTCCGTAGAGGGTGGCGCTAGGCACAAGACAGGCAGGGCATATAACGCAAAACGAGGGACGACCCAGCCGGATCGCCCCTCGTCTTAAACACGTCAACTATGCGCGTGGCGTTTACTTGACCACCAGGTTGACCAGCTTGCCGGGCACGCAGATGGCCTTGACGACCGTCTTGCCCTCGAGCCACTTGGCAACGGCCTCCTCGGCGGCAGCTTGCATCTCCTCGTTGGAGGCATCGCGGGCAACGTCGATGCGGCCGCGGACCTTACCGAGCACCTGAACGACGATCTGCACCGTGTCCTCGATGGACTCGGCCAGGTCGAACTCGGGCCAGGCAGCGGTGTAGGCGTTGCCCTCGCAGCCAAGGGCCTCATGCCACAGCTCGTCGGCCCAGAACGGGCAGATGGGGGCAAGGACGCTCACGATATCCTTGGCCACGCCGTAGCACAGAGCCTTGTCGCGCGATGCGCCCTCAGTGGCGTTAAGGTAGGCGCTCGCCGCGTTGACGAGCTCCATGACGGCCGAGATGGCGGTATTGAACTGGCCGCGGTCGAAGTCCTCAGTGCACTTGGCGATGGTGCGGTGACGCTCGCGATAGAGCTTCATCGCAACCTCGTCGAGCGCGGACTTGTCGAAGGCCACGTTGGCGTCGCCGGACTGGACGAGCTGCCACACGATACGCCAGGCGCGCTTAATGAAGCGGTTAGCGCCCTCGACGGCCTTGGGATCCCAGTCGAAGTCCTTTTCGGGCGGGGCGATAAACAGAATCGCCAGACGCATGGTGTCGGCGCCGTAGGGCTCGATAACCGAGCTCGGGGGCACGACGTTGCCCTTGGACTTGGACATGGTGTCGCCGTTCTCGTCCTTGACCATGCCCTGGCACAGCAGGTTGGTGAAGGGCTCGTCAACGCTCAGCAGACCCAGGTCGCGCAGCGCCTTGGTAAAGAAGCGGCTGTAGAGCAGGTGCAGAATGGCGTGCTCGATGCCACCGATGTAGTTATCGACGGGCATCCAACGGTCGGCGGCCTCGCGGGAGAAGGGCAGCTCGGTGTTGTGAGGGTCGGTATAGCGCAGGTAATACCAGCTGGAACAGGTGAAAGTGTCCATGGTATCGGTCTCGCGCTTGGCCGGGCGGCCGCAGACCGGGCAGATGGTCTCGTAGAAGTCCTTGCACTCGGCGAGGGTCTCGCCGGCGCCCAGGTCAAGATTCTCGGGCAACGTCACCGGCAGCTGATCCTCGGGCACGGGCACGATGCCGCAGTGCTCGCAGTGGATGGCCGGGATGGGGTTGCCCCAATAGCGCTGGCGGCTGATGAGCCAGTCGCGCAGACGGAACTCGACCTTACGACGACCGCAGCCCATGGCCTCGAGGTCGGCCACGATTGCAGCCTCGCCCTCGGAGTGCTTGCCGCCGCGCATACCGGTGTACTTGCCGGACTGAACGAGCGTGCCCTCGGCTGCGTGGGCGCAATCCCAGTCGACGGTCTCGGCATGGAAGGTATCGATGGTCTCACCGTTAGCTTCGACGGCAGCGCGGTCGTCATCGTCAAGGATGATCGGCACGATCGGCAGGTCGTACTTGCGGGCAAACTCAAAGTCGCGCTGGTCGCCGCAGGGAACGGCCATGACGGCGCCGGTGCCGTAGTCAGCAACGACATAATCGGCAACCCACACGGGGACCTTCTCGCCGTTGACGGGGTTCACCACGTAGCGGCCAGTAAAGGCACCGTGCTTCTCGAGGGTGCCCTGGGCACGCTCGACGGCAGAGATATGCTTGGAGTCCTCGACGATCTTGGTCACTGCCTCCTCGTACTCCGTGCCCTCGACGAGCTCGTGCAGACGAGCGTACTCGGGAGCAAGGACAAAGAAGGAGACGCCAAAGAGCGTATCGGCACGCGTGGTGAAGACGGTGATCTTACCCTCGTCGCCCTCGATGGGCTCGCCATCCTTGTCGCACAGGGTAAAGTCGACCTCGGCGCCCTCGGAGCGGCCAATCCAGTTGGCCTGCATCTGCTTGACGCGCTCGGGCCAGCCGGGAAGCTTCTCCAGGTCGTCGAGCAGTTCCTGGGAGTACTCGGTGATCTTGAAGTACCACTGCTCAAGGTCGCGCTTCTCGGGCTCGGTGCCGCAGCGCCAGCACTTGCCCTCGGTGACCTGCTCGTTGGCCAGAACGGTCTTGCAGGTGGGACACCAGTTGACCGGGTTCTTCTTGCGGTAGACCAGACCCTTTTCCCACAGCTTCTCAAAAATCCACTGGCCCCAGCGGTAATAGTCGGGGCTGCAGGTCTTGACCATGCGATCCAGATCGTAGGAGAAGCCCATGCGCTTCATCGTGGTGAGCGCCTGGTCCATGTTCTTATACGTCCAGGCGGCAGCCTGCGTATTGTGCTTGATGGCGGCGTTCTCGGCGGGCAGGCCAAAGGCGTCAAAGCCGATGGGATGCAGCACGTCAAAGCCGCGCATGCGGGCCTGACGGGCCATGGCATCGCCGATGGTATAGTTGCGCGCGTGGCCCATGTGCAGATCGCCCGACGGATACGGGAACATCTCGAGCACGTACTTTTTGGGCTTACTGTCGTCGGTGTCGACGGCAAAGAGGTTGGAGTCCTCCCAGGCCTTCATCCACCTGGACTCAATGGCCTGCGCGTCGTAGGCAGGGATCTCATCCTTATGATCTGTGCAATCGCACATATCAGCTCCTTTAATCTTAGCTGGGGTCGGGCGGCTTGGCTTTATTCGCTACTGCGGACAGTCCTGCGCAAGACGAAGAGCACATTAAGTGCTCTTCTTTGCGTGCGGAACTTGTAGCGAACAAAGCCAAGCCGCCCGACCCTAAGGTTAACTTGACTGATAATAGCAAATACGACAAGCGAGATGCCTGCGACTTGCAGGCATCTCGCTTTATCTAAATAACGTGGTTGATACTCAACCTTTATGTGAAGCTCTTACCTTATCGATAAGATACGGACTGCTGGGAATCTTTGACGACTACGTCGTGGGCTCCGCCTTCGACGATTGAGGTCGAGCTGACCAGCGTTAGGCGTGCCTTTTCCTGGAGCTCGGGGATCGAGAGGGCACCACAGTTGCACATCGTGGACTTGACCTTGTAGAGCGTGCCGCCCACGCCGTCCTTGAGGGAACCGGCGTAGGGAACGTAGGAGTCGACGCCCTCGACGAAGCTGAGCTTCGCGGCGCCGCCCAGGTCGTAGCGCTGCCAGTTGCGGGCACGCGCGGAACCCTCGCCCCAGTACTCCTTCATGTACTGACCGTTGACGTTGACGCGCTCGGTCGGGCTCTCGTCGAAGCGGGCGAAGTAACGGCCCAGCATCATAAAGTCGGCACCCATGGCAAGGGCGAGCGTCATGTGGTAGTCATAGACGATGCCACCGTCGGAGCACACGGGCACGTAGACGCCGGTCTCCTCGTAGTACTCGTCGCGAGCGCGGCAGACGTCGATCAGCGCGGTGGCCTGGCCACGGCCGATGCCCTTGGTCTCGCGGGTAATGCAGATGGAACCGCCGCCGATACCGACCTTGATGAAGTCGGCACCGCAGTCTGCCAGGAAGCGGAAGCCCTCGGCGTCGACGACGTTACCGGCACCGACCTTGACGTCCTCGCCGTAGTTGGCGCGGATCCACTCGATGGTGCGCTTCTGCCACTCGCTGAAGCCCTCGGAAGAGTCAATGCACAGGACGTCGGCACCGGCCTCGATGAGCAGCGGCACGCGCTCGGCATAGTCGCGGGTGTTAATGCCGGCACCGACCATGTAGCGCTTGTCGTTATCGAGCAGCTCGTTGGGGTTGGTCTTGTGGCTGTCGTAGTCCTTACGGAAGACGATACCCATGAGGTGATCGTTGTCGTCGACGATGGGCAAGGCGTTGAGCTTGTTGTCCCAAATGACGTCGTTGGCAACCTTGAGGCTAATGTTCTTGTCGCCCACGATGAGCTGCTCACGCGGGGTCATGAACTCGGAGACCTTCTTCTGGTGGTCATCGCGGCTGGGACGATAGTCACGGCTGGTGACGATGCCCAGGAGCTTACCCTTGGGAGTGCCGTCGTCGGTGACCGGCATGGTGGAGTGACCGGTCTTATCCTTGAGCTCGATGACCTGCTCCATGGTCATATCGGGGGTCAGCGTGGAATCGGACTGAACGAAGCCAGCCTTGTGATCCTTGACGGCCTTGACCATAGCGGCCTCGGACTCGGCGCTCTGGGAACCGTAAATGAAGGACAGGCCACCCTCGGTAGCGAGCGCGACACCCATGTCGACGCCCGAGACGGACTGCATGATGGCGGAAACCATGGGGATGTTCAGGGTGATTGCCGGCTTCTCACCGCGCTTAAAGCGGGTTAGCGGCGTCTTAAGAGAGACGTTGTTGGGGATGCACTGCGAGGACGAGTAACCAGGGACCAGCAGATACTCCGAAAACGTGTGGGACTCACCGGGAAAGAACGTAGCCATGTTTCTCCTTTTTCCATGCGACCGGTCGGCTGCAGGCCTCGTAGGACCCAGCCCAACCTTGGGCGCCCAATACTGGAGAAGTATCTTAACGCACTTTGACTGCTACAATGCATGATTTAAGAAGAGCACACGAGGGTTTGACGCAGGCTTTGCGTTTGCCCAGCAAACACTTTAGCGGGGAGACGTGGAGCACATGGAGTACAAGACGACGGCAAAGTTGGTCATTCAAGCGTGCGACAAGGATCTGCCGGGCGTGTTTGGACACGGCTGCGTCTTGCTGCTGCAGGGTATTGCCCGCGAGCACTCGCTCAACCGGGCAGCCAAGAGCATGGGCATGGCATATTCCAAGGCATGGCGCATTGTGAACGAAGCCGAAGGTCAGCTGGGCTGCAAGCTCATCGAGCGCGACGGAGCCCGCGGATCCACGCTCACCCCCGCCGGCAAGCGAGCCATAGCGGTCTACGAGGAGCTGCAGGCCGACATAAACCAGGTCATAGCTGCCAAAGCCGACGTCCTCATCGCCAGCATCAACGCAGGGTAGTCCTTTTGGGCTGAAATGTTGTCCACCGCGCCCTCGGATTGAGGCTCGCGCCACAAAACGGGCCCATCTACTACGTTTAGTTGAATACCCTCGACCATACCGGACATTATGAAATTAAAACCGCTGGTAGACAGCTTGGTAATTTTCAAAATAGGCGGGTATGGTCGACCCCTATGGCTTAAACGTAGTAAATAGGCCGTTTTCGTGACACAGACCCAGATTAGCTACTTGCGGAGGGCGTTATCGAGGGTGGCGGCTACCGTCAGGGGGTCGTCGGTACCGGCGAAGAGGCGGATGGTGCTCCCCTGCTTGCCGCGTGGGGCCGAAAGGCGCGTCGTTGCGCCGCCGACGGACGATGTGCGAAACTCCCCCGGCAAAGCATCGAACAGCTCGCCCGCGCTACGCTCGATAAGGTCAAATTCAACTGCCGGGCCAAAGCCGTGCTCGAGGATTCCCGTTGCAACCGCATGGTCGGGATACGAGCTCAGCCCAGGATAGCGCACGTTGCGCACCATCTCGTTGGCGGCCAGATACTCTGCCAGCGCACGGGCGCGGTCGAAGTGAGCCTGCATGCGGACATCGAGCGAGTCCAACCCCCGTTCAAGCACGCCGGCCTCGTCAGTAGGCAAATCAAGCTTGGCCAAATCACAGCCCTCAAGCAGGGCATGTGCGCACTCAGCCGCGGCATCCACACGATGGCGTTTAAGCTGCGAGCGCGCCACCGAAGCAGCGACGAGCTTGCGCGGAGCATCACCGGCGCATACGCGATCGAGTGCCTCGAGCGTCAGCGTAGCACCCAGCCTCAGTGAATCGCAGCCAAAGACGCATGCCACGGTGTTGTCCACAACCAGCAGCGCATGGGCCTCACGCGCGGCGCGTCCTAACGTGCGCAGATCGGGCACACGCAGACCAAACCCGCCAATAGAGTTGACGAACCACCACAGGTGCGGCCCCTCGACCTCAAACGAAGCATCAAGGCCCTCTGACGCAGCAGCAAACGACGCAACCGACGGCTCCCCCACCATAGCCACGTCGCAGCCATCAAAGTCGCGAGCAAACGCATCGGCAAAGTCATCGGCAAACGCAACCAGGCGATCGCCGGGACGTACAACCCCCAACAGAGACAGCGCCGCCGGCACATGCGGGGCCGCAACCAGTCGCGCCTCACGCGCGCCGGCCCTCAAAGCCCAAGCCCCTTCTAGCTGCTGCACATCCACGCGGCACCGTCCCTTCATAAGCAAAAACCCACGATGCAGGTGTTCCCCGCATCGTGGGCAACGGCTGCAGTATAGCGCCGATAGGCGACGAATCGCCTAGACGTTGAGCGTGTGATAGGTCACGCTCGCACCCGGAGCGTCAACGGTCACGCCATAGGCCTCGGGATAGATGCGCGTCGAGAACACGAGCGCGCCATCGTTTACAAACACCTCGACCGACGAGACATCGCCAACAATGCGCACGTTACGAACCTCGTCGATGGGCTCCCAACGCACGGTACGACCGCAGCCGGCAGAAGCGCGATCCTCATCGGTAAATCGCATCTCAAAGCACGAGGGCTGCTCGCCCTCGGCGGGCACAAACGCCAGCTTCAGCTCGCCATCAACGGCCGCGGTAATTGCGCCGTCGACACCGTCAACAAAACAACGTCAAGGCAGGTATCACCGGCAACCTCCAACGAGCCCTCCCCCACACGCTCCGAGACATAATGACGCTCGTAACGCCCGCCAACTCGGCAACATCCCTCATCTTTACCACGCACGCCACCCCTGTCATTGAAATCGCTTTCACCATGAGACCCGTGCGAGCGACCGCATGACGTAGCGATTCACGGCAGAGATACACGTGGAAACTAATGGGCCACTTAAGGCATGTCTATTGATAGTTACTTCGCAGCCAGTAAAGCTAAACAAAGCAGCAACATCCCTACCGTTGCGCATGCTAGGGATACAATCATCCAATCGCCGTCGCCGGTTTTGGGGAGGGCGGCGGGCGGCGTCGATGCGGGCTTGGTCTTCTTGGCAGTCTTGGTCGCAGGCGTCTTGGTGAGCGCGGGCGTGGGCTTTGCGTCATGCTCGTGAGACGGATCAGGCGTAAGTGCGGGACCCTCTCTGGGCTTGTTCTCGTCGCTAGGCTTTCCTTCGCTGCCGGGCTTTTTACTGCAGCCGGCTGCGGCAAAACCAGGTCGCTCCTTTAGACGATAGAATGATTGTTACCTGATGAAAACCCTACACTCTCTACTCCGTCGGCAACGTTGCAGGCGGCTCTACTGCCGATGCAATCTTCTTAATTGCATCAAAAGCTGCATCTGGAATCGTTGCGCCATCAGCAGATACACTAGTGGAACCAGGATCAGACGAAAACTCAATGCCATCCAAAAGTTTATTGATATCAAATTTCTGGGATACGCCAGCTTGCGCCGTTTCGGAAACACCGGGGATACTCGATGCCGCCGGCGCCGGAACAGCGCCATTATCGCCAGCGGCGCTATAGTTTGAATTAGAGTGCGCAATAGAGTTTGAGTGGGACGTATGCGAGCCATGGCTCTCGTGCGAATCATGCGATGAGTGCGACCCGTGATTACCGTGAGATCTCACATAAGATGTCGAGGCATGAGATTGATGCGAGGCATGAGATCGATGCACGGCGAACGCCTCACGAGAAAGCATAGCGGTCAGCACGATCATCATTGCGCCAATCATAACCACCTTTTGGGCAGGAATGCTGCCTTCTTCATCCTCGATGAACGCCGAGATGGAACGGCTCAGTACCGGGAAGCTCGCCTCTTCGCCCATTACTCAATCACCTTTACGCACTTTCCGTTTTCCCAAATAGTTTTATACGATTTCGCATCATTCTGGTACCAGGTGCATTCGCCATTTGGCTTACCATTTTCAAATGTGCCAACCAGTCTGCTTCCCGCAGAGCCCGGAGCGTAGCGGTACTCGCCCCGCCCATTCATAACGTCATCGCTCCATTCGCCGTCATAAGAAGCCCCGTCGCTCCATGTCACGGTTCCCTTTCCAGATTTGACACCACCTGCAAATGAACCCACATATTTATTGCCCGAAGCGTCCGTCAAGGTTCCGCTTCCGTCAAGGCCCTTGTCAGAATAGCCGCCAGTATAGCTGGTCCCATCAACAAAACTAGCTTCAAGCTTATTGATCTCAGAATTGTCGACCGTGAACTTATATTCACCTTCATCGTCAGTTATCGTCAAGATACCATCTGTTATAAACTTTTCTCCAAAATCTCCCTCAAAGGAATATTCGCGCCTTTTTGCCTCATCGCGCACACTGATCTTAGAGGGACTACCGCCCTTGTATTCAATCTCAATCGCTCGGCTCTCGTCTTCCAGATTGATAACACCGGATTCATACTTATTGCCTGCAAACTCCCCCTTTATGCTCAAGCCGGAAGCAAATCTGTACGTACCCTTGCCATCCATTTCGTCGGAATCCCATTCACCGGTATATGAGTCTCCGTTATCCCAGGTAAATGTTCCCGTCCCGTCTCGATGACCGTTTTTATAATCTCCCTTATATGTGCCAACAGACGGATATTGAAAAGCGCCGATACCGTCCATAACGCCGGCCTTCCAAGCGCCCTTGTAAACTTCCCCACTATTAAAAAAGAATGTGCCTTGGCCTGAAAAATGCCAATTATCCATCTCGCCCTGGTAGACGCCAGCAGATGTCTTGTACTCACCGCAAATTAGATAGCTAATACGTTGAAGAATGGATCCAGAGGAGACAAGCAAAAACACGATAAGACATGACGTAGTGAGGACCGCCGCAGCGATCGCCCTTCTACCGCGCAAGAATTTTTTCCCAGGCCTCGCCTCACTTTCTGCCGAGGAATTCTTCTCGACTTCAGTCATGCAAGCATCATCATCGGCATCTGCGCCAGAATCGGAGGCCACGCCATCTTCATATCCTTCGGTACAAGATTGGGCAGATGCACCCGATGCTTCCTGTGACTCAATGTCATCCTTGGAAGAATCCTCTGTCGGAGTTGTACTGGCCGGAGACGTGGCCTCCTCCGACTTCACTGCACCTGAGCAGAAGAGCTTCCCGCTGAGATCCCTCATATTCGCAATGGACTCCTCTATTCTGCCTTTCAAATGAGCATTTTTAAACATGCCATGACTCCATAATCGCTCGCTGTTCTTCATTCGCATTTAAATAGGTCGAGAACAGAACGCCGAAAACGCCTTTTGCCAGCCCACACCGGTAACCTTGAGAATTCTTAGAACGTAAATCGCCTTCGAGTGCATAATTTACAACAGGACAAGAACCGCAGTAAGGCTGAAACACACAATCGCAGCAAGCGGGGTTTGACTCAAGCACGCTCGCTAGCGCAACTGAACGCGCAACAGAAGACGAGACGAGATCTGCAAAAGCGCCCTCACGCACGTTTCCAAGCTTAAAGGCATCGTCGCCCATCTGATAGAGCATCCTGCCCTCGTCGCACGTATACACGCCCCCATCAGGGTAGTACGCCATCTGCCCAAATGCGCCACCGCACGGAGAGCGATACTCCATGTGGTTGACGGGATACCCATGCAAAGCCTTGGCGAAAAACACCGAAGCTGTCCCCTCCTGGACAGACACGCCTTCTTCGCACAGCTGAATAACCCTCTCTAATGCCTTTTTGTAAAAAGCAGTATATTCCTCTGGCGTGTATCCAATTTCATCCCAACGTACACCGGCGCAACCCAAAGGAGTCAAAGGTCGTATAGAAATACTATTTACGCCGGTAGCAACCAAGGCGTCGATAATCTCCACGGGATGGGCAAGGCTCTCTTTTGTCGTCGTCTCAATTACGCCCACGTTTAATCCGGCTTTCCTCACCCTAGACAGGCTATCCATCACAAGCGAGTAGCTTCCCCCACCAGCCCTAAATGGCCTATTTAAGTTATGGAGAGCCTGAAAGCCATCAATCGAAGTCGAAAGACCAAACTTGTGCTGAACAAGGAACTCAAGAATCTCGTCGGACACAAGCGTTAGGTTTGACACTAAAGAAAACTCGACGGTTTTGCTGCCCTTATGCTCCTCAACATATCGAACAACATGTTCTATCGTCTCAAAGTTTGTTAACGGTTCGCCTCCCTGGAACTCAATAGTGATGCGATCGGACGGAGAATCGAGAGCAATGCGTGCAGCATCCTCAGCCACATCAGCTTTCATGTAAAGATCCGTGCTCTTTACATCCGTGCTCTTTACCCCAGCATTAGCCTGGCAGTACACGCACGCAAGATTACATGCCGTTGACATCACCAGAATATGCAGCCCCGTGCTTGAGAAGACGTAGTTCTTAGCATCGCGATATCCATTTTCGTATCTTAGGGAAAAGCCTTCAGGAGACCCATCGAAAACAAACCCTTTCTCGATGAGCTCTTTGCGAAGCGAAGGTTTAATCGACGCATCATCATCGAGCAGTTGAGAGAGATCGTCCTGGGCAAGATATGCGAAACGTCCAAAATCATTCGTTAAAAGAAAACCGTCTTCGAACCTCTGGAAATTAAAAAGTTCAGCATAAGCTACCTCCTAAATCGGACGAACATCTTTTGCTGCGAATCGGTAAGTGCCAGCGAAGATGCCGCCACAGGCATCTTTCTCGCCGCATGTTTCACAAACGTCGGCAAAGCGCACCTTGTAGCTTGTAATGCCTTGAGCACACAGCAAGCGAAAGGCTTCGTCAACAGAGCAAAGCGGAAATCCGTACAGGCCGACTTCTATCCCGGCAGTAATTAAATGAAGAATCGCCTTCCTTGAAGCAGCAAACGCATCTGCATACGGAAGCCAAACATCGTCTGAATTAATGGCAGCGTTGCCAAGCATCTCTAGACCTATAATGCGCACACGGCTTATCCCGGGCATTTCTTTTGTAATAAAATCGGCAATCTTATCTATGTAACCAGCCGTAAGCCTACTTACAACTATTCTTATCTCAATGTTTACACCATAGCGCAGGAGCTTCTTGACTCCCGTTATAGTCTGGTTAAAGCTACCGGCAGCCCTTGTAACGTAATCATGGCTTGCAGAGTCATAACCATGAAGCGGGATGCCGAATATCATTCCGCGAGGAGCACTGGCAGCAAATGCCTCTGAATATCCCTGAAGAGAAAAAGCCCTGCCATTGGTCAAAAATAGAAACTCAGTATGTGTGAACTTATTTTTCATCGACTCGAGAAGGATAAAGACATCTCTTCCGAGAAGCATGGGCTCTCCGCCGGTAATGGTCAGGTGCTCAGCGTATTCTGGAATATGATTGACGGTCAAAAGCAATTTGTCGAGAGCAGCAATCTCAGCATGACGCCTTCCCACCTCCGGAGAAGGGCACATAATGCAATTTGAGTTGCAAGCACCCGTTATCATTATGACATTATCCGGGGACTCGTTACTGTAACAACGATACACGCTCCCATCATCCCCGAGCTCAAAGACGTCGTAATTCTCCGACTCCTTGAAATGGCTGAGCAGTTTCAGCTCCTGGCAAAGTACAACATTATCGGGAAGCAAAACCGCCTTCGATTCGCTAAGCGCGATAACATCGAGTCCATTTTTCAACAGATCTTCGGCAACTGTACGTGTTTTAGCCAGGGAAGCAATTCTGTTTCCGCTGAAATAGTTGTTCACATGAAATAGCATCGCTGAATCATCCCAAGTAAAGCCGCCGCAACAAAACCAGTATCCATGAACAGCGCAAAGGGCACTTTTCGGACAATGTCAACAACGACACCTCGACCTTTTCCTACCCCCCAAGTGCGTAGACCCTCCGCCCGAATCTCGTCCAGACGATCGAAGGGGCCTTCTTTCGAAATACGCAAATCTAGTTTTGGAAGCTTGACAGACAACATGATCGATGACGCCGTCGACAAAATGTCGCCTTTTTTTATCTCCGAGCAGGGCACCTGAATGTAGCACGCCCTTGAGGCGATGACTTTAGATGCCCCCATGGCCAATATGATAACCACGCTCGCCGGACTAGCCAAAATGGGGGTCGCATGGCAGACAGTGCCAAATAGTAAGAGCAAAATAAAACCAGCCAAAAGACAGCGGGAAGATCTAAGCACTTCAATAGTTAATACGCAAACTGATGCAATGACGCTAAAAAGACCCGTGATAAACGGAAACTGTATAAACAACGTCGGAGCAATAAGCAGACAAAAGAAACGCAGCAAGTTCATCAGTAATAGACAGGTCAGCCAGTAACGAAGCACGTGTAAAAAAGCCCCGAAAACGTCAGTAGCCAAAAAATATGCTCCCTGTTTAACCGTAGCTCGCAAACCCATCCATACAATTTGAACGTAGCCCAAGATGAACGCCACCATCAATATGGGAATTGACCCAAGCAAGCACTCACCAATCATCAAGTAGTCAGCAGCAGGCAATAAGAGAGAAAGGACAACGAACAGCTTGCAGTCTCCTCCTGCCCATACATTTGCCATGTACAAAAATATTGAGACAACTATCGCAATGACAGCATTCGTCAAAAATGTAATGCCTAGCCATGGAGCGATAAGAATATAGGCGCACGCATCAAGGATCACTGCGGCGGTAAAGCCTACGAGTATGAGCCTATTCTCAACAATTCCTCTTGTCGCATCTGAGTGGGCCGTAAAAATGCATAGAGCAAACCCGCAGAGCAAAAGTGCGCAATCAACTATCACCATTTGATCCGCCAACCGAAAGATCAATCAAATAGTTTTCAAACTCACGTTCAGTTGTCACTCGATCAAAACGGCAATCACTAAATAGGATTTTCCAGTAGCGACCATCCCGTTCGACATCAACCACAGCAACGCATCGATAGTCAGAAGCCGCACGCCTTATATCAGCCTGATCAATTAACTCGACAGGAATAAAGAGGGCCATTTATTCATCAAACCAATCAGACAGGAGACTTGTCTCTTCTTCCATATCACCAAAAGTAGGACCGGGAGGCTCAATGGTCGCCCGAGGAGCGCCAATCACACTCGAAGCCATTGCTCGTGCTACGAGCAGTTCACGTACGGTCTTCGTTCGCTCGTATACGACTTCCCGCGTCGCTTGGAGCAACATTTCATTATCGAACTCGTCACAATCGGGGGCAGGAAATCCCTCCTTGGGCCTTAATTCCACAATCCAACCGGAATCATCGGAATCCAAATGCACGTACGCCCTACTTGTAAATGAAAAGGCCGCCTTAAGAAGCGCCGCCTTGGAATATAGCTCCTTGGAATAATGCATAAGCCGCCCCAAATAATATCAAGCCAACTCATCCGGCTGACAGTCATGACATGTACACGTATTTCAGTATCCAAAAAGGGTGACCCAAAATCCAGAACTTTTCGAGATGAATTGAACTGCGGTCCATAGGCCTTTATTTATGATTTGAATTTACTCGAGGGTCAATCTCTTGAACCCTATAACGCCGAACTCTAGATGCCACGTTCTATGTAACCTCCAGTGAGGCCGTACTCAATTAAGCAACCGAAAAGGGCCGCCGACTTGCATCGGCGGCACCTGGCATGAACACACTATTTATCCTGTAAAAAAGAAAATAGCACCCAGTTTAAAACAAGCCCACCGTGGAAGAACCAACGCCCTGTGCCACATCAGCTGCTGACCCCGTGCTCGGTAGCGAGCCTCAGCAGCCTCCCTAGCGGGGCGCCGGCCTGGAGCTGCCTTCGGACCCCATCGGCTGCTCAAAGAGAGGCTCCGCTATGAAACGACCCCTTTACTACATGCTTTGCGCGATCGCGTGCACGTCCATGGTCAGCGCGACGTTGCCCATGGCAGCCATTGCGGATGCCATCCAGCCTCAAGAAACCATCGAGCAGCAGGCGCAAGCCGTAAACAATACAAGCTGACGTACCAATTGCCGACATGAGCGATTTCGCCCTTGCCGGCAATTAAGCAGGAAGACAGATTTGACAATATTGTCCATTATCCAACTGATTCAATTGCGGAACGAAGACTGCAACGGGGGGGCCAAAGCCGGAAGTGCGGTGAAAAACCGAGAACTGCCGACCATACCCCTGTTTTAAGTTCCGGCGACCTGCGGTTTTGTTACCGAAAATCGGTTTGCGTTCGGTGGTTTCCGATTTTCCCCGCACTTCCAGAATATCGACTTAGCGTCGAGACCATTTGACGAAACTGCAGCATCCAGAAACCTAGCCAAGCAGCTTCGACTCGATTCCTGCGAAATCAATAAGACCCGTTGAGTAATCCAAAATAAATAGCAGGCAGGTACCAAGAACCCATACCTCATCAGCCAAACGCAAAGTATCGTTTTGCGCCTTCACGATCGTCTCATGGTCAAGATCTCTATACTCAGACTCATAACCGGCCTCGCCGTTGTGGCCGCACAACCGAAGCGCCTTGATGGCGGTAAGCACAATCATTTCATCAACGTCAGGCCTAATAAAATGCCGCTCAAAACTCTGATACCTAGAAGCATTGCCAACGATTGACTTGTATTTCAAAACGTCTTCTCGCGAAACCGTTCTGTTCAGATATTCTACGTCGGGCATTTTCAGAAAATGCTTACATGCCTCAACCATAGGATAGTTAATGTAGAGCTTGCCATTGTCTGTGCTCTCGTTAAAGTAACGTTGCATTTCCTCCAACCGTTCAGGCGAGAACCTATTATCTTGGGGCTCATAGTCAAAGACCAGCAAAACATCAGAATAATCCTGGTCAAATAACCACTTATCCTCTTGGGAAGCACGTTCCTTAAGGACGCCGAGAAGCGATAAGTCGTCCTGAAAGCCGTCCGAAAACATCCTTTCGTAAAGTTCGTAGATATTTGTGTTATAGGAAACGATCTCATAGCCAATGTCGAGGCCATAGCACTCAAAGAGAGCATGAAAGAGTTTAATCTCTTGTTTTTCACCCTCAACGATAAGCAGGACTTGCTTCCTAGACATCGAATTCGCCAGCCTTATAGAGCTTTTCGAGGTTGTGCCCCTCCCTTAGTTCCCTATCTGTTGCATTGGCAGCTGAAATAATATTGTGATCCGAAAGAATGAATAAGCAGTCTGGCCTAAGGATTTTATTGCTGAACAAATCTGTATTATGCGATGCGCAAAGCACTTGGCGTCCGGTCTGGGACTTAAAATAGTCAACGACCTTCTCGGCGAGATCGTGATGGTAGAACGCATCGAACTCGTCTACAAAAAGCAAGGACGGCACACTTGTAGCATGGAAATAATTAAACAGTCGTAGCAGCGCCACAGTACCGCTGGAACAGTTTTCTGCAAATGGAATGAGCCGACTTTTTTCGAAGTACAGAGCAATATCACCCGATGGCGTTTCACGCGCAGCAAGGCGTTCCTGAATTCCAAACTCGTTCAAAAATGCCTGAAGCTCAGAAACCGAGTCATTCGCAATAACGTTTTCGGCGATGGTTGAGACAAGACTACGGTCATTCATATATGCGTCGCCAATGGCATTCATTGAGCGTGCAAACGTATACAGCCTAAAGAGGGGCATTGTCTCCTCAAAAGGAATGTTATTGCACACATATGCCAAAACAGAAATGCCAGGAGATTTGAACTCCCAATTCAGGCGATCAGCACCAATAGAAGCCAAATCACCATCGACCACTTTGCCTGCACGGTGATCGTAGTCAAATGCTATCTTGCCGTTAACAACCACGGACTCACGGAGATAATCTGTTAACCCCGTCTTTTCGTAACGATAGACGACTTCGTCATTTCCAAAGCGGAACGTATAAGCAAAGTGCGCAGACGCGACTCCATCAACAGCACTGAGGTAATTAGTTTTATTGGAATAGAAGGTCCGACGCCCCACATTTGCTGAGATATCGAGAAGAGCATTGGAGAAATTTGTTTTACCGACAGCGTTTTTACCGTAGATAAGACCGCAAGAAACAATGCCTTCATTGATGGCTGAAGTGTTGAATCTGTAGTCCCTGACATCGGTCAAATTGAAAGTAAATCTATGGGAGAAGTTTCGGAATCCCTCGACCTCAAAACGCGTTAGCATCGAGACCTCCATGTTATACTTGCCGTAAAGTTTTTACGGCAAGTATAACATGGAGGTGACTTGGCGAGGGCCTCATGGTCGAAGTCAGGTTGTCCAGCGCGCAGTAGCAGGAACGTGAACGATGACATCGTCAACCTACTGCCCGGCGAGCAGGGCGATCCATTGGAAGCGTCTTTAGCGAACGGGATGGACATCTACGCCAACTGGCTCTTACCGACCTACTGCATGTTCACGGTACGAGAGAGCGACATCGTTGTCAGCACTGTCGTGATTACCGGGCGAATGATCGAGGAGTTCAGGTGCGCCGATGGCTGAATCGGCATCATGAGGCACAGCCACCTCGAGCGGCTACTAAATCGGAAAAGCACTTCTGGTAATAATATTTCTCTGCACGGTACCGTCTTCAATGGCACCCCAACTCCACGCCCAACCCATAAGCACTCCGAGGCGTCACGCGCAACCTCGCTATCAAAACGCCCAAATTTACATACCAACGGGAGTATCGAACATCGGATCGTAACCGGTCGAGCGGAGACTTAAGCCTGATGAGAACAACCATGGCCGCAAAATCGAAGAGAATGGCGATGCAAAGCTGAACCCTAGCAGACCACTGGGACTTATTAATACTATTATTTAATCGATCAATAATCGTTATTAACCGGGTGAAACAATTGTCAGAAGATGAACCGAAATTTCAATACTGGCTTCCAAATGCCGACAACATAAAGACCTGTTGTGAAGCTGAGGTCAACTCCGTCGTTGTCATCGGACCAAATGGATCTGGCAAATCAAAACTCGGTGCTTGGATAGAGCAACAAGATTTCGAAAAGGTCCATAGAATCTCAGCACAACGCGATATTAATTTTTCCGAGAGAATCCCATTAAAAAGCTATGCGGAAGCAGAAGATAATGTCATCTACGGTGGTTCTCAATATAAGGAAAACAAAAATGGACGATGGAAATGGGGCAAGAGCTATACGACAAAGCTCCTTGACGATTTTGATGATGTTTTAGCAGCCCTTATTGCCCAGGTTAATCTTGAAAACCAACGGTTTATTGATAAATGCAGACATGCAGAGTCCATTTCGGCTGAAAGGCCAGCTATTCCAGTAACCACGCTGGACAAACTTAAAATTATATGGAATGAAGTCTTTCCTCAAAGAAAGATCGAGCAGGAAGACGCGGCCTTCTACGCGTACTCCCAAAGTAAAACGGATCGCTACAGCGCAACGCAAATGAGTGACGGCGAGCGTTCAGTGCTATACCTTGCCGCACAAGTTCTTTGTGTCCCAAACGACAAAATAATCATCATGGATGAGCCTGAAGTTCATTTGCATCCATCGCTTATGGCGCGACTCTGGACTTCCCTAGAGCAGTCGCGCCCAGACTGTCTCTTTATCTACATAACCCACGATGTTAACTTCGCTTCAACACACCGAAGCTCGGATATCATCTGGGTTAAGAATTTCGATGGCACCAAATGGGAATTAGAAACGCTTCCCGATAGCGACCTTCCAAAGGAGCTCTTAATAGAGCTCCTTGGCAACCGGAAAGAGGTCCTATTCGTTGAAGGAACCGAAGGAAGTTACGACAAGCGGATCTATTCCGCACTCTTTCCCGATTGTTATGTAGTCCCTTCCGGCGGATGCGAGCAGGTCATCAATAATGTGAAGGCATATAATCGTACCTCAAGCCTTCATGCCATAAAGGCCCGGGGCATCATAGACAGAGACTTTAAAACCGAGGAACAGCTCAACGCCCTTAAGGAAAAAGGGATCTTCCACCTCAAGGTCGCAGAAGTTGAAAATCTCTTTCTCACCAAAGAAGCGGTGCAGATTCTATCTCAGCGTTACGGCGCCGATGCAGATAAGACCTTTTCCAGCATTAAGACATATGTAAGTGAAAGGTTCAGCAAACAAGCAAAGAAGCAGACATCGGAAGCGCTTGTAGCAGGCGTAAAGGAAGTGCTTTCCGGAATAACTATTTCGGATAATGAGCAGTTGACTGCCGATGGCATAGCATCCTTAATTGATATTGCGAGCATAGAAAAGAACGTTAACGACAGATATCAACAGGCCATTGAAGACCATGATTACAATGAGATTCTCGGGCTATTTAACGACAAGTCTCTTGCAACAAGCGTTGGGCATTACTTTGGTATTGATAACAAAATCTATGTCGATCGTGCAATTTCCTTGTTGGAAGGCGACCTGAGAGACGAACTTTCCGAAGCCCTAAGGCACTATATTTCGCACTGAACGGCCTCTACACACCCAGCGAGGTCCGGCCAGGCCACTGACCGGACCTCGCGCCAACAGTAGGCACGCTCCATACCGCCACAAATTACCCTTTCCCGTCCATGACCGCCCAGCTCACGGGCTCAATGCCCGGAAGAGACGTTAGGCAAGAGGGACAGGCAACCTGATAGTTCCCGTAATTTGTTCTGCGCTGCATCGAAGCGGAGACGTATACCGCTTTGCGGGCGCGAGTGACGCCGACGTACAGCAGGCCTATTTCCTCAATAAGCCCATCTGGCATTTTCTTCGCATCAGCAATCTGGCAACCTCGCGCAGAACGTAAGCATATACCAGCATTTTCGCAACGAGAGCAAATCCCTCCAGGCCAATCGAAACGCGTAACGCCCGGAATGATCGCGTCGAAAATGTTGGTGTAAGGGTGACACCCTAGCGCCCGTTTAACGAAAAACGGCCTTCGTCCTAGAATCTGAAATCACCACAACAACAGGTTCTAGGAAAGGACGAAGACCGCTATGGGAATCTTATCAGACCCGACGCCGGACATGCTCGCCATGCCCCGTTTCGACGACGGCGCCATCGACATGCAGGAGCTGCTCCGCAGACTAGCCGAGCAGGTCGTGAACGCCGTGATGGACGCCGAGGCCGACCAGCTGTGCGGCGGCGGGGCGAACAGCCGAAACGGCTACCG
>OGRU01001098.1_pt1 | contig 21863 bp, 20 predicted proteins | sample 1553541 | NCBI WGS metagenome assembly OGRU01 (sample SAMEA2580068, study PRJEB22360) | human gut metagenome | biome: human gut; feature: human-associated habitat; material: faeces | place: Denmark | collected 2008/2010
ATCCTGCGGATACATCAGACTGTGGATCGGCATCAACGATTAACACTTTCATATTTTTTTGTGCTAATCCTACTGCTAAATTAGCTGTACATGCGGACTTTCCAGTTCCCCCTTTTTGGTTTACAATAGAAATAATTCTAGCCATTTTTTCATCACCTTTCAATCAATAAAAATGACCGAATCAGCTAAACAGATTTTCATCCATTACGAGCTAATTCGGTCCTGTTTTCGCTATTAAATTGTAATATCATCACTTTCGTGATACAGTAAAAGCATCTCAGATAAAAGCGAATATTTTCTTTCATCTGAATAAGGTTTTTATAAAAGATAGGCCTTTCCTTCATAAATTTGTTGATTCGTTGCAAGTTTTTTTCAGGACCAAATCGCCTCAACCCCTTGTATTTACTGGGTTTCCGTTGATTTAGTCTTATTTTATCATCATCATCTCCTTCCCGGATTCCTGTCCAGAAAAGTATTTCAAACATAAGATAGTCTTCACTTTTTCTGTCCACACCCGAAATAAATCTGTCATACTCCTCTTTAATCCAGAAATCCAGCTTATCCGCATCAGACTTTCCCATACGCTTTACTTTCTTACAGGGATTTTCTTTAAGGTTGTAAATCCTCTGTGCATGATTAAATAGTGCATTAATCTGATTCTGAATCATTCTCTCGTATGTTTTGCTGAACTTATTCTTCTGTATAATTTTCTGCCACTGAATAATATCTGCAGGAGTAATTTCATTTAATTTTTTATCTCCAAAATAAGGAATGATATGTTTGTTAATCATATGCTGCTTGTTCCGTATGGAATTTGCCTTTAATTCATTCTTCTTATCTGAAAAATAAATATCTACAAACTTAGCCATCTGCATATCTGGTTCCACAGCCACTGAATTTTTAAATTCATTTTCATAATTCAGTGCCTCTCTCTTTGTTTTGAACCCTCTTTTCATCTTCTGTCTTTTCTTTCCTGTCCAGTCAACGTATCGGAAAGATGTGTACCAGGTTCCCTGTGCTTTGTCTTTATAAACTGACATCTGCTCACTCTCCTTTACATTGATTTCTGAGAAAATCCATAAAATTTTGTTTCCCAATAGGGACGTGGAATCTTTCCACGAACTGCTACATATCCTTCTTTTTCCAGTTCATTATTTAGCTGTTTTAAAATAGAATATGCTTTGCTACGTTTCACTCCCAGTTCATTCATGACATCTTCTACTGTCATCATATAATTTGTTCTCATATAGCCCTCCTTTCCAGTCACTTTTGTGACTCTTTGTATTTCTTATATTAATTGCCTTTTGTGAATTTGTCAAGTATCTTTTGCGAATTATATTTTGTTTTATCCGCACTGTTTTTATAGACATAAATCTGTATCTTTTGTTTCATTCACTTTTGTGTTAAACTATAAGCACAATTAACGTATTCAATTTTACAAATATATAAATACTTTTAAGGAGATTGCTATATGATAGGAAAAAAAATCCGAGCTTGCCGGGAATTTCGTGGATTCAGTCAGATTCAATTAGCAGAACTGTCTGGAATCAATGTTGGAACTATAAGAAAATATGAATTGGGAATCCGGAATCCCAAACCAGAACAATTAGAAAAAATAGCTGCTGCACTTGGCTTAAATGTCAGCATTTTTCTTGATTTTAATATTGAAACAGTTGGCGATGTACTGTCCCTGCTGTTTGCCATAGATGATTCTGTAAATTTATCACTTTCTGAAACAGAGGATCAAAAAATTATTTTAGACTTCGATAATCCAATGATGCAGGATTTCTTTAAGAAATGGTGTCAATTTAAAAATGTTTATGAGAAAGAAAAAGCTGAGATATTAGCTATTGAAGATGAAAATAAGAGACAGGAAGAACTGGATAAACTGAACGCTACTCAGGAAGAGTGGAAGTTGCGGGCAATGGGAACCACAATTGGGTGTCATACTGTGATTAAAAAAGGATCTGAAAACATACCTGTAAACATTGAAAATTTAATATAGGGAGGATAATATTTATGACTGATAATATAGATTTTTTATATCATTACACTAACATAGAAACTCTGGCTCTTATTTTATCAAATCATACTTTTAGGTTTCGCTCTTTGGATCAAATGGATGATCTGCAAGAAAAAGAAACCTCTGATTTAAAAAATGTTGGACAATTTTGCTTTATTAGCTCTTGGACTGATGATAGTACAGAGAGTATACCTATGTGGAATATGTATAGTTCTCTCCATTCAGGAGTTCGTATTAAATTAGCCACAAATCCTTTTAAAAAGTATGCTAATACCCCAGATTCCATACAAGCAGTATCTAAATCTCCTGTTACTGATAACTCTAACGGTAATTATATAAAATCTATAATAACTGTAGCAGATATGATTGCTAAAAAATATATTTGTCCTGGAGGTATGTCAAACAATATTCTACATAAAGTAGTCTATACAAGTAATCCCGATGAATTATATCCTAAATTAGTATCTCAAAATGAAGATGAATATACCATTGCTTTTGGTTCCCTTGGAAAATACAAAAATATTCATTGGCAATTTCAACGTGAGTGGAGATATATCCTCCAAATTTTCCCTTTAGATATAGATCAAAATCCTGATCAACTAAATACTTCTGCTCAAATAATGATTACAAAAATTCTACAAGGTTTAGAAAAGCAACCTTTTTCTTATTATGATCTAACTTTAGATGACACTGCATATTCAAACATGGAAATTACACTGAGTCCTAAAATTAGTCCGGGGAATCGATTAATTGTTAATACTCTTATTGAAAAATACAACCCCTCTGCTACTGTCAGGGATAGTTCCCTATTAGGGCTCATCTAAAATTGTTATTTTTGTTATCAAATTGTTATCACAAAGAGTTATCTGCAAATTTCCAGATAGCTCTTTTTTATTTTCTATCTATTTTCATTTTACAAAATATTATTTTTCCTCTCTAATTTCTCTTTTCTCACACAACAGAAAAACCCCAGAAACAAGAAGTTTCCGGGGTAAATCTTACGCTTGAACACAAGTACCTTGCGGTACGATATATATAAATCTAGATATTTCAGTTACTAATTATATAAGTTCGTGATTACTCGATGATAGAAGCAACACGTCCTGATCCTACAGTACGTCCACCTTCACGGTATCAGAACGGGATATTGTAAAATGTAAATGGTTATTTTTCGTTTGATTTGTGATGAAAAATGTGAATTTTTTGCTGATTCCATGGGGTTTGGGAAGATTTTGTTATCAGGGTGTTATCACACTATTAACAAGACCAGATATTTGCTATCTCATAATTTTTTATTTTCATAGCTTTCTCGACACATTGTTTTAATTCATCAGTTTCGTCATCTCCACTCGTCTTAACATTTTTATAATATTGGTGTAATGCCTCTACGCAATTATATAAACCATCCAGATAATATCGTTCACCTTGATTGGCTAGTTTCTCATATATATCTATACATTTACTTATGGACAATGTAATATATCTCTGTACTTTCTCCTTAGCAAAAAAAGGTTGTCTGAGCAGTGACGTCAAATGAAGCCATAGTGTTTTCGAATATTCTATGTCTAAATATTTTATTGAGCTAAAAAATTTTTCAAACGATATGTTTTGATTGCTATTTTCTTTTACAAACACTAAACATTGTATGCCTGTAAACACACTTGAATATAACTTTTTATCCTTTGCTAATATAATATTTTCAAACATATCAACACATTCTTCAAACTTATTTTCTTCAGTCATTTCTAGTATATCAATCGCAATAGTATTAATTTGGCAATCTGATAATGCTTTCTTAATTTTTTCAATTAATGGGTATATCTCTGTAATCAATTGATTTTCTATAGCTTCACAATAAACAAGAGCAACAAGTTCTCCAATTACTAAAAACTTACTTTCACATTCGTCTTTTTCTCCCATAAAGTCATATTTCAATAAACTCTTTTCATGGATTATAAACTCATATGAACGAGTTAAAATAGTATTTGCCAGTTCTTTATTTAAAATCACCTTATTGCATTCTCTCTGACAAATTCCCGATGTCGAATAAAAAAAACTAAAATAATCTCGAACACTTCCATATGAATTGTTTATTGTACGTCCTGTTGACGTTACACTTTCCACATATTCTGTATTCATCAAATATGTATAATATAATTTTGAAAAATCAACTGATTCTGGATGTGGCAGTCTCTCCCAAATAAATGAATAATATAACTCCGTTATTGGTAAAGTATCTTTGTCATTCTTCCAAAAGACATTTTCGATACTATCCCTATATTTTTCTAACGGTTTATTATTCCACAATACTACTAAGCAAGCTAAACCATTATCTCTTTCAGATATATTTTCACTCGAACTCTCTCGAAGAGCTTTTGCATAAAATACTTCTTCTTCAGATATTTTAAAATATATATCATTAAAGTAACTAGCTAAATGATATTGTGCATCAAACTCAAGGAAAATAATATTCTGACAAGCATTCGCAATATTTCCATTAAATCTAGTTGAAATTATCTGTAAAATCTTTTTTATATCTCTAATTATAAAGGAATCTTTCTTTTGACTGAACCTACTTAATATTTCTAAAAAAATAATTATATTTATGTCTTCTATAAATACCACTAAACGTGATAATACATTTAGGATGTTTTTTACTGATACAAAATATTGTTTTCTATTATAACTATCTTCTTCTGAATATAGTTTTACAATTTCAATCAATTTTTCAAAAAGATATTGTTTTTCTGAATCATCTATATTAAAAAGCGTTTTCCGTGTAAAAATCTGATTGATAACTTTTTCTTGATCTGTCCTAACAGCTAATGATATCTTCCAATAAGCATATTTGCTTGATTGAATTATTTCATCATATACACGTGGAAGTAATTTTGCTTGATCAATAAACATAGGCAAGCACAATCTATCCAGCCCAAGGATAAAAACAAATGAATTTTTATAACTATCGGTTTCTCCTATAGAAAATACTGTAACACTCTTATTTGAATTAAGGCTAAACGGTATCATTTTTTCTTCTTTTTTTCTATCTTTTTCAAAAAATATCTGTTCTATTTTCTCCCGTTGCTCAACAATAATCCTCCTTGTATTATATGGATTATTATAATAATTATTATCAGAATATTTTTCCTTTATTTCCCAACTATTACTTCTATGGCATAAATTTAAATATCCTAGATATGAAGCATATACTTCATCTGACAACTTCATTTGTGCTAATTCTGCTGAACATTCACTTAGTATCTCATCTGCAATCTCATTTTGTGACAACTGTTTATAAAGGGCTGCCTTTTTTATTTTATTTTCAAATGTAGATGATTCTATTTTTTCAATCAGTTCCTTTGTTTCTTCATAATCAAATAATGAAATATGATTTTTTATTTTTTCAACAAGAAACTCATTCTTATAATATGGTATTTTTTCACAATATATTTTACATTGTTCCATACATATTTCATATTGTTCCTTTTTTCCATCGATCCTATACATTTCAGCTAGATATAACTGTATTTCGCATAATATACCTGTTTGTGATTTTCCTTAACAGTTCCGCTATTTTTTCTAAATATTCAGCATTTTCATCCTCTAAAACAACCAAACATTTTCTTAAAATTTTAATAATACTTAAAATCAGTACTTCAGGTATATCATCCTCAACCAGTCTCAACACTATACTAAATTGTTCTGAAAAATATTTTGCATATTTCTCTCTTTTATTTTCGGGCAATAAAATATATGGTCTAATTAGTATTTCTACCTGATATGAATATCGTTTCATTCTTTCGAAATACTCTTCTTTCTCCTCCTTTTTAGGTTTCCATAATCTATTCATTTGAGAATATGGTCGTTCTCCATATATATCTCTTTCATTTTGATTTTCTTCTAATAAATTTAAGAATTCAGAAATTGCTTGATAATGTCTGTTCTCCTCCTGTTCAGATACCAATGCAGATAGGTCTACTATAGTAATCCCTTTATTTTCTAATAATTTTTTCTCTGGTGCACTTAATGTTTCATATATACCAATCAAATAAATTTTAGGACAGTACTCACCCATATTATCTCTCAACCATCCAAGCCAACTTTGAAAATTAGGATCATCTCCAGAAAAACCAATCAAACACAGCCTAGTTTCTAACATTGCTTGCTGTACAGTATTAACCAGTGCTGGGTATTTATCAGGATATGTTCTATAATCCTCATCACATATTATATATGGTTTTACTTGCGGAATGCTGCCATGTAACTTAATTATTCTTGGTTTTATACTCCCTGGTAAATCATTTTGAGAATAGATAATTTCATAGTTATTTTCACGATAAATCATATCCACAGTTTGTTCTAAAAGTGTATCATAATTTGTCGTAAAAACATCTGACCAATGTAGCCTCAACAGTCTTTTATGTAAATCTCCCGGAACAAACATTTCATCCGCAATAGATTGCTCTATTAAATTATTGATTTTATTTCTATCAAAATTAGCAATATATTCATCTGCTAGTTTTGTAACATTTTTCCCTGATGTTTTTACAATCTTTTGTTTATGCCATTCTTCCTTTTCTTGCATTTCTAATGGCTCCGGGTATAACTCCTCATACATTTTTTCAGCAAGTTCACTCCAATTTGGTGGCTGAATACATGCCATGCCCTTACTTTGTGCATTTTTCGAAAATCCAGCGCCAACCATCAAAGAAACGTCACCATATTTTCTTGGTTCTTTTAAACGTTGGGCTATATCATTTATATAAGAATAAACCGTTTTATCATTCATATAAGTACCTCTTTTATATAAACAGACCTTATTCAAACAAGTTTTAGTATATTATTCTTCCGCAAATATATTATCTAAAGTTTTCTCCATATCTGCCACCAAATTAACTACTAAGGCATTTCCCATCATAAATCTACGTTTTCTCAATGGCATTTCTACTGTTTTTCCCTTAACCAAACAATATTTTGTATGATTAGTAGGAAAGCCCTGAATACGTTCTGCTTCTGTCGCTGTAAGCAACCTCACTCTTCCAGTCATTTTATCTTTTACAATATGCGTTGTTCTGCTAAATCCGCCTTCTGATGTAAGCATTGTACGTGCTGGTTTATCATCCTGATCAATCATAGAAATTGCACCTTCTGAAAAAACATATTCATGGCCAGTTGCACTTGTTCGTAATAATTTTTTTGCACCTTTCAGATACTGCCATGTCTGTCTATCTTCTTTTGGAAGACGCTGTTCAGTTTCATCACTATGTGTAACTGATGGATTCGTATAATATAATTTTTCTTCTGGTATAAAATACTCTTCCTCAACTTCTCCTGATTCCATAACATCTCCTAAAGTTATCTGCTCTCCATTATAGTTAGGCAATGTTTTTATCGTATATATTATCCCATCTTTCATTATACCGGAATTCTCAAATATACATTGAAATGTTTCTGATACTTCTCCTACTTCTGCCGGCAGTACCTTAGTCTTCATTTTCGCTTTATCAGCTTTATTTACTGCAAATGTTTCTGCAAAAAAGCCTTCTTTCAGAACTACATTTTCCATACATTCTATTTTTTTATTTTCTTCCAGTTCATTGGTATATCTAATTCTCTTCAAAATTCTCTCTGCATATTTTGTATCATTTTTATAAGCAAAAATAAATATTCGACGACGTCTCTGCTGGTATCCGTATTCTGCTGCATTAATAACTCGCCATTCTACTGTATAACCTTCATCTCTAAAACAGGATAACATCACGCCAAAGTCCTTACCTCTTTGCTTGGCTGGAGATTTTAACAGTCTATCAACATTTTCTAATAATACAAACGGTGGCTTTTTTACTTCTAAGGTCTCACGGATTGACCACCATAAAACACCTTTTTTCCCTTCGAGTCCTTTTGATGTAGCTAACGAAGATGCTACTGAATAATCCTGACATGGAAAACCTCCAACTAACAAATTAAAATCAGGGATTTTTGCTTTATTTACATCTTCAATATTATAATTTGTTGTATCCTCGCCATCAATATCTACTCGTGTCCCAAATCGATATACATAACAGTCATGTGCGTATTGTGTAGTTTTTTCTGCTGGTTCCCATTGATTAAACCAAACTGTATCCCATTTCTCCTTTTTATCATAATCTTCTGCTGTTTTTATGTTATTAAGTCCACATCTAAAACCACCTACTCCGGCAAACAATTCGCAAACTGTTTTCTTCACTTTTTTTACCTCTTCTTTTTATTATTCAAACGATCGTTCTTCACATATAATATCCTATTTTACTGTTTTTGTAAAGATCTTTATCTAAATAATTCTAAAATAAGTTGATTTACTTCTACCCTATTTTTAATTTTGGAAACGTCAATAACTGTCCATCCATTTTTACTGAGTACATTTTTCTCCTCTTCATCTATCCTCTCAAAAAAAGCCCACTTTTGGGACTGCACTTTAAATTTGGGTGAATATACTCCTCCATTTATTCGAATTTTACCATTATTATACTTTAAACCAATATTTGAAAACCTTTCTTTCAGTTCAAGGATTGGATCAAAAATATTACTCTTTCTAATTCGAAGCTGATTTCCTTTATCCATAAAATATTCATATAAACTCAAATCATTCCATTGAGAAGTTATATTAGGATGTAAATCTGATAAATAACTTCTATTACACTGTTCATCTATAATTTTTTGCATTCCCTTAGGATATCCTTTTGCAATCCCCACCGCTTTTATCAAGGAATAATCCCCTGCCGCATATTCTTTACTAATCCAGTCAACATATCTCATTAGTTGCAATGGAAAATTTCTGGTTGCTTTTCCTTTTTTTAATTCTATAACCATATATTTTTCTATTGGTTTTTCCAAGTCAGGGTATTCCTCCAAGTATCTATATGCAAAAATATCCATTTTATCAATATAAGCAAGTGGTTTAAACGGAGAAGCTATAACCTGGTGTGTAACATAATTATATTTCTCACCCTCAAATCCTTTTTTGGAAATAAAATCTATTGTCCAAGCTTCTAGCAACATTTCCGTATTTATCTCATTTTTGTCATAGTCAAACTCAGTTTTTATAGTTTCTCCCGGATTAATGAGGTATTTTTCCAAATCAAATTTTAAAACTCTTTTATGTTCCGATGAATTATATTCAAAATACTTCTTTTTTTCTCTATTCTTTAAATAAATACACTCTTTTAAAGCTCTATTTTCTTCGTCATCTATTTTTATAAATGTGACATCTTGAAATGCTCTTAACATTCTGAATGCAAGTGGTTTATAAGATAATACTTCATCCATATCAACCCCCTCTGCAAAGAAATGTTGATCTGGCTTAAAAAAACATAACCATCTATACTCAGGACTCAATTTCATCAATGGTTGATCTTCTTCCCTCACTCCTTCCTTCTTTTCAAAGATATTTGCGTCCAGATAATTTTTATATTTACAATCCGGTCCAACATTAACTAATTTCCCCACCCCATAAATTCGTCTATCGGATAAAAAATAAACATTATCACCAGCTTGCATAGAACAATAATCTGCTAATACCGCCGCCATAACTTGCTTACTTTTATTGCTTGAATTTTCATTTTCCTTTGACGAAAGTTTATCATTTGGTACCTTTGATGCATATATACCTTGCTTAATGCACTTCTTCACACCTTCAATATTTTCTTCTTTATATATAGAAAAAATAAAGCCTGCCATACTATTCCTCCTTAAACTGATCTTGTAACTGTGACAAAATATAACTATTATTCAACCAGAAACACTGTTTCGGATATTGTCTTCCATCTGGAAGCTCATACGTATCTTTTGCATTTCGTGCATGGGGCCTTACATGACACACTGGATTTTCTGATGCTTTTGGGAAATTATTATAATTCTTTCCATTTTTCTTTTCTATCTGAAGACCTTCACGAATTACTCTTTGCGTCTTTTCCCAAACCAACTTCACATTCCCTTCCAAATCATCATATGGAATATTCCAAAATTGGCACCCCTTCAATCTCAATTCTCCACTCTGATCATACTTATATATAACAAATAAAAATCTTGTTTCTCGTAAATAATTTCCAAATGTAGAATCAGCCCATTCTTCTTCTAACAATTCTTTAAATTTAAAATTTGGAAAAGACATATTTTCTTTTATTTTATTATTTTTCTCAATGCGTATTGCCTTCACTACCACATTTGCTTTTTCAAATTCCTCTGCATGGTTTCCTTTAATTCCTAGCATACGATATGCCAACATTGCTTCCAGGCTTTTCGGTTTTTTCTGATATTCTATATGAAACTTATTACATAATTCTGTAACAGTCCAATCATAATATGTATTTATTTTTTGTACAACATAATCTTCAAATGATTCTTCTGCATTTTCCTTTATAATTGGTTCGTATGTACTCTTTCCCGGAATAATATAGTTATTGAGAACATATGTCATATATGAGTTTTTAAATGCAAATGCACGCGGTTTTGCCAACTCATCACTAAATGGTTGTTTCCTTCTATCTTTAGAAGTTGCAGCCTTAGGTGCTGCTCCTAAATAGAGAGTATCTCCCTCAGACAATTCATGTGCTTTCCCAGCTTTGATTTTTTCAACAATAGTCTCAAAATCATGTTTTATAATTTTTATATCTTGTTCTGTTGGTGCAAATAACTTCACATATCCTATACGATAATCTAATCTATCTTTGATTTCTTTTTTATATAGGTAATAAATCAGTAAAATCAGACTTGATTTTTGCCACATATGGCTATCTTCAAACTTTTCATCAACAACTGAAAAATAATCAATCATTGTTAATATAAGTCTCTCTTTTGCTACAAATTTACCATTTTTATTTTGTTTATATGGTGTTACCTTAAGCTCCACACCTGCCTTATCAAAATCTGATCTTGCATCATTATTAGTCTGATAATGAAAAAATCTTTCCTCTATCAGTTCACCTAAACCACCTTTTCTCTTTTTATTTGCGTGCTTTACTTCATAATTTGAAGCTTCTCTAACAACTGTTGATTTTGTAATATCATCTTCCCTACATACATCTGCAAAAGTTTTTCCTACTAGCTTTTTTGCATACGTCTCGATTGAAATAGGGTCTGTCTCATCATATTCCTTCAAGTAACTTCCCATTTATATTTCCCTTTCATCATCTACTTCTTCCAATTTCTGATCAAATATTGTTTCTTCAATCACTTTTATACATTGCTCTGTATTTTTTAAAATATCTTTGCCCCAGAAATGTATCACTGTCCAACCCATAAAATTTAATTGTTTGTCCTTTTCTTCATCTCTCTGGATATTTCGCTCTATTTTTCTAACCCAATAATCCGGATTTTTTCCCTTTTCCAATTTAGCCTTCAATACTTCCCAGTCCTTACCATGAAAAAACTCACTATCACAAAAAATGGCAATACGATATTTAGTCAAGACAATGTCTGGTCTTCCTGGCAGTTCCTTATAATTTTTTCTATAACGAAAACCTCTACTCCACAATGCCTTTCTCATAACAATTTCTATTCTTGTATCTTTTCCATGTATTCTGCTCATATTTTTATGGCTTTTTTCTGTGACTTCGCCATGAAAACGTGGTTCTTTTTCCGGCATAATTTTCCACCTTTAATATTATATATTTCATTTTATTGTACCAAACTAATAATTACTATTCAATTCCTTCGTAAAAGAAAAAGACACGTTTTTCAATCAACGTGCCTTCCCTTAATCATATTTAATTTTTAGTTATATATAAATCAATTGTTGAAATACTATTTCTTCTACACTAGCTTTTATACCATTCATCCTCCCCACCCATTCCATCTGATTCTCTTCTTTCATTTTCTCCGTCACACCCTGTCTCTCTGCCATTTGCTTTACCAGGATTTCTACCTGCTCTCTCGCTTCCTTATCAGCTGATTCAGATGTTCCGTTAACTTTCCGGTCAGTAGAAGATACTGATAATATCCCGATTTATGTTCTTTCAGATATTTCTTTCTCATCATTCCATATTTTCCGTATGTTGCTTTTTCCTCATTAATAGTCAGTTCTGGGAAATAATAATCTCCCTGTAAAGTATATTTTAATCCATTCTTTTTATTATAAAGTTGTTTTTTCATAGTTCTAAATCTCCATTCCTCTGTATTTCTTTTTTCCTGGTCTTTGGTACTGATTTTCCATCATGCTTTTTCTTTTTTCCTGTTTTAGTAATTCTAAAATACTTTTCCCTGAGGACTGCTCCTTTCTGCGGTTTTCTTCAATTTCCATTTCTCTCTGAATATCTTTCTGTATGGCTTCCTTAACAGTATTATTTCCAAGAACCCGTACCACCCTGCTATATCGTTCTGAAATATTCAGCAGATCTTCTTTTTCCTCTTGTAAGTATTGATTTCTCTGCAGAGCTTTGCTTAAGTCTTTTTTCACGGCTTCGCAGATTTGTTTTTCTCTCTTATATTTTTCCTTCCATTTTTCTATTTCGGTGTTAAGTTCCTGTATCTGTGCTGCCATTCCGGCGATGATGCCTTTCATTTGATTAAATAGGGGAGCTATTTTTTTATCTCTATAAGTAGAGGCTCACTCTAAGGTTCCTGCTTCCGGCAGTTCGAGGACAATCTTTCTGCATTCTTTTAATTCTCTGCTGACTTTATCTATGATAGGCTGTAATTGTGCTCTTTGCTTCGCCAGATTCTCTAATTCTTTTTCTGCTTCTTCCGCACATTTTTCTGCCATTTCTTTCTCTTGCTTTGCCTCTTCCTTATCTGCTCTCAGATTTTTTATATCTGCTCTGGCATCGGCAATCTGTAAGGTCAGCCCTTCTTTTTCTGCTGTCAGATATTCTTTTTCCTGTTCTAATTCCTGTACTTCCTTTTTTCGTTCTTTTTTCTTAAAATTGTATACATCCAGATGTTCTTCTGTCGTACCTTTTTGTTCCCATTCGATTCCATGTTGTTTTGCCATCTCTGCCAGAACTTCTTTTTCATGATTTATCCATTGATTCAGTTCTGTGGCGTGCTTTGTTCCTCCCTGGAATCCCTGACTTTTTAATGCCTGCTTCAGAGAAACTCTTGTGTCCATTCCTTTCCCTTTCCAGCCTGTCACATACGGAACAAAGTCAATATGTAAATGTGGAGTCGCTTCATCCTGATGCAGATAACAGCTAAATACTCTGAGATTCGGATTTCTTCTCTGAAAATCCTGCATATATTGATCTAATACTTTTACTGCCAGATTTCCTTCTGGTGTCCCAACTGCCATGTCTTCACAGTTTCCAATCTGAAAGATTACTTCATGAAATAATTTTTCCTGCTTTCCCTGTCGTATTTTTTCATAATAATTTGTAATCTTCCTGTCTTTTCTTTTTCCGATATTATAACGCTCTACTGCCTCATCAAATAGTTGACTGTAAATAGCTTTTATGTTTTCATCACAATAGCAGATGTTTAAACTTACTCTGTCCTGAGCCACATTTTCCGCTATAAAGTCTCGTCTGTTGTGAGCCAGTGAACCGGCTCCTACCATGCCGCTGATTGTTCTTTTTATTGCCATATATTCTCACTTCCTTTCTTTAAAATCTAGATCCGATATATCATAAGTCTGTATCTATAACGTATTTTTTAGTTTGAAAACATTTTCTGCCGGATACGGCAATTTTGTTACTTTTGCCAAAAGTAACGCAAAAGCACTTTCGACAGCCGTACCGTCCATCAAAAGTGCCTTTGCGCCCTGCCGGGAGCAAGACGACGTCCTGCTGACGTCCGTTCTTTACCAGCTAAGTTGATTTATATTTGTATTATCTGGATTATTTACTGGTTTTATTTCTCTATCCTTGCACGAATATATTCCAGATTTCCACTGTACGGAGTTCCAACCAGATACCATTCTCTTCTCGGATTCATCTCCATTCTGCTGGAAATCCATTTATCATCAACAAATACTTCTATCCTTTCTCCGCAATGAAATCCTGTATGTACCCATAAATCAGAAGACAATAAACCATATCTGTCATTTTCCTGATTATAGCCTAATCTTCCTTCTCTCATTATCGTTTACTCCTTTCTGTTTTGTTCAGTTAAAATGATATTTTTATCATTCTTTAATAGCCTGAACATCCTGTTTCCTGTTGCCTGTTACTCTGCCGGTAACCTGCTGCCTCTACACATTTTCTGATTTTCTCTTTGAATGTTATATACAGGTGCGTGTCACGCTCCTGTTATAAAACCATCAGTAAAGAAGTTACCATCGAAAGTCTTCTGGTATTCCTCTCCTGTCCAGATATTCTTTCCGATATTTTTCTCGTTCTTCTTCCGTAGGTGCAGTTTTGTATCTGCTGTATATTTCTCTTTCTGCCATGGCATTCATCTTCTTTTCCAGACCCTGTCTGATTTTTTCTTCATTCTGTCTATATTCCATTAGGTGATACTGCAAAAGCAGTAAAAATAGTTCATATGGTATCTGTACATTCTTATTTTTCATTCTGACTCCTTTCAAGATGGCAAGATACCCTCTTCTTAAGAAATGGTCATCTTGCCATCTTCTTTTTTCTTATTCTGGCAATATCCAGAACCATTGATTTCCACGTTTGATCGCATCAATCCCAAGTTCCTGCTTCGCATTTCTCAATGTTTTGGGCTTTATTCCGCACTTCCGGGCCTCTTCCTCAATCTTCCTCTGGGCCATACCACCATTAGTTAATATCTTCTGTAGAAACTCTTTTGCCTGACGGCTTTTCTGTCCTCTGGAATCCCCACAGAGCAGTTCATCTGCACTGATGTCATATTCTCCAATCCACTCAAAACCATTGTCTTTATCCAAACGAAAAGCAATTGATTTACCTTCTGGTGCAAGAGAGCTTTTCACATGACAGACTACCCTTGTTTCCGGTTTTTCCTTTATCCGGCCAACAATCAGGACGCTCCTTGCTGCCGCCTGAAAATCTATGGAACCTAGTCCACGATAAGAAGATTTTCCATTATTGTTTTTGTTCATGTGCCCAATCAGAATAATCGCACACTGATATTTTTCTGCCAGAACAGCTACCCTTTTCATAACCGGACGTATTTCATTTGCTCTGTGCATATCTACATCTGATCCAAGAAATCCCTGTATCGGGTCAAGTACGACCAGTCTTGCCTTTGTCTGGATAATCGCTTCTTCCAAGCGAATGTCTAACATAGTCAATGGCTGTTCCCGATCGTCAATTACCAATACCTTTGAGCAGTCTGCTCCTGCTGCCAGTAACCGTGGTTTTATCGTATCACCCAGCCCATCTTCTGCTGTCTGATAAATTACATTTACTGGCTGTTGTAAGCACTGCTTGTTTTTAGATACTTCCATATCTGCTTTATTTTCATCGGTGATTGCATCTGCTCTTTCTGGTTCTTTCCGCTTTTCAAATGAAGCAGGAAGAATTGGTTTTCCTCTGGTCAGCTTCGCAATAATCTGCAACACCATCGTTGTCTTTCCCTCTCCCGGGTCCCCCTGTATAATTGTAACTTTCCCATAAGGAATGAATGGATAGAGTAGCCATTTAATCTCTTCTACTTCCACTGATTCCATATTTATCAGTTTAAGTGGAGGCTCCTGCCTCACAATTTCTTCCAGTCTCATAATTCTGTCTCCTTTTGCTAAGAGGCAGATTCTCCGTAAACAGCTAATTTCAAATTGTTATGAATTTTAATCTGTGATATACTTAATTTGCGAGATTGGTATATCTGCTTAGCTGATTACCGAAGAATCTGCCTGGATTTTTTATCTGGGCTTTTTCTTTTTTTCCAACATCATTCATTTTCATTATCTCCTGCTGATCAGCCCTACCTTTATTTTTTTCATCCAATAATGCAGCCACCTCTTTTTGTCGTGATGGATAAAGATGTCCATATGTATTCAATGTAATCTGAATATTTTTATGTCCCAGTCGTTCTTTAATAATCAGTGGCTCCACACCCTGATTAATCAGATAGGCTACATGACTGTGTCTTAAATCATGTACTCTTATTGGCTTTACTCCTGTCTTTTTTTCATATCTTTTCATCCGTTTCTGAAGCGTCCTTGCCACTATTGGAAACAGACGCTCATTTTCTGGAAATCCATAATGATAACTGATATATTCCTGAACTTCTTCTTTAAGAAAATTTGGAATAATAATTGTTCTGACGGAATTATCTGTTTTAGGCGTACTGATTACATCTTTTCCATCTATTCTGTGATAGGTTTTATTGATATGAAGTAAATTATTGGTCATATCAAAATCTGCAATTGTCAGAGAAAGAAGTTCTGCTTTTGTCAATATAAGTCTAAAAAAATTTGCTTTTAATTCGCAAAAAGCACCACTGTTTTCATCCAGTGATGCTCCTGCGAACAATCTTATTCCGTTTATGCTTTTTCTTCTTTGTAGAAAATGTCATCCATCTTCCAGTTTATCTCCATACGTCCTGGTTCATAAATAAAGACTTTCTCAATAATCTTCGACAGCTGTATTTTGTCAAAATCCTGCAATGCTGCAATCTCATTTACTTCCATTTCTTTTTCTGTTGCTTCATCACATTTTTTCTTCGCTACTGCAATCTCATTCTCCAATTCTGCTATCTGCAAAGTGATTTCTGAAATACGGGAAGTCGTTTTTTCCAGTTCTTCCATATACCCTTCCTTGTCCAACACTTCCGAACGATAATCAGAATACAATTTCATTTTTCTTGACGAGAGTCGCTTTTTTTCACTTACCAGTGTTGCGATATTTTCTTCTTTCAAAATTGTTTTATGCCATTCACTTTTCTTTTTCTCAAGATTTTCCGAAATGAGTTGTGCCATATTTCTGGCTGCATCCAGTACTGTTTCTTCTGCTTCTTTCCTGTCCATTTTACTTTCCGCACACCCACTAAGACCGCTGATATGTGCCTGCATACAGCGATACCCAGTCTCTCTGCTGGTAAAACCAAGTCTTCTTCCGCAGGTCGGGCAAAAGAAAATAGGGCAGGCTACTCCTCTTTTTGTAAGAACTCTTTTCTGGTTAGTAAACGCTTTCTCATTTGCTTTCCGGAATAATTCATCGGATATAATTGGTTCATGTGCATTTTCTACAACAATCCACTCCTCTTTATCATTGGAAACCAATTTATTGCTTCCTGTTCTTGCCACTCTCTTTTTATTCCAAATAATTTTTCCAAGATACACTTCATTTTTGAGCATATCTGAAATTGTTGTGACTGACCAGAGTTTCTTTTCTTTTTCGTTTTCTCTGTGCATTTTTATACCTTTTCTGCACATATACTCCCGGCATGTAAGCACATGGGTTTCGTTCAGATATTTTGCTATCTGTCCTTTAGTTTTCCCATCTGCCGCCATTGTGAATATCAGTTTCACTGTTTCAGCCGCTTCTGGGTCTATAACCAGATGATGCTTATCTTCTGGATCTTTAATATATCCATATTTTGGAAAAGCCGGCATATATTCACCGTTTTTAGCATGTGTTTTCATAGCAGAACGAACTTTTCTGGACAAATCTCTGCTGTACATTGCGTTCAACATATTTTTTAACGCTACACTCATTCCTCCAGTAAAACCAGAGGAATTGATACTGTCAAAACCATCGTTAATTGAGATAATTCGAATACCAAGAACCGGCAGGATTTTTTCCAGATAATTCCCCACTTCCAGATAATCTCTTCCAAATCTTGAAAAGTCCTTTATAACAATACTTTTTATACGTCCTGCTTTTGCATCCTCCATCATCCTCTGAAAGCCAGGACGGTTAAAGTTTGTACCACTGTACCCATCGTCTACATATTCAACTACTGGACAGTTAGTAAATTCGTCCTGTTTTTTGATAAATTCGTTTATCAGCATTCTCTGTGCACTGACACTGTTACTTTCAGCTTTTATACTGCCATCTACATCATTATCCTCCGACGAAAGTCTGATATAAACAGCGATACATTCTGTTACTGGCATAACTCAGCCTCCCGTTCTTTTGCATATTTTCTTAGTTCTTCCAACATATCATCATACACCAAACGTACCGTAATAGAACCGCTTTCATGTATTTCGATTTTTTCTACAAAAGCATTGACCATTTCCTTTGTCAGCGTTCTCGTATTGCGGTATTTATTGATCAATGTTTCCCATTCTTCCTCTGTGTGAAAATTTTTTTCATATCCAACCTGATGCTTTAATAAAATTTCCATGTTATTCTGGATCTCTTTTTCTGTTTCCGCATCCTGCTTTGAAAATGTTTCATACTGCTCTGCATCAATAATACGGCACACATAATCCTCAAACAATCTTTCCCGGTGTACTGCCACTTTTTCCAGTTCTTTCCGGCATTTCTTGATTTCCCTGTTAAACACATCATATTTTTTAATGCTTTCCTGTCTTTGATTCAACCGCCGAATCAAATCTACATTTTCAACATATACATTGATATGTGCACGTATCACACGCAGTACATAATCATTCACTTCCAAATCAGTGATAGAATGTGGCGTACACTTCCCGTGGAGCTTATTATTTCCACAGTAAAACCTACGATGACTGCCTTTTGTTTTCCCATATAAATACATGGTTTTTCCACAGTCTGCACATACAATTTTCTGCTTGAAAAAGTTGAAGTCTCTTACATTATTGCCATTTGATTTACGAGCTTCATTAACCCGTTTTACGATATGACCAATCTTTTCCTGTACCTCATCAAAATCCTTTCTGCTCACAAGTGCCTCATGGGTATTTTTGATAATGATCCATTCTTCTTTCTGATTCATTTTCTGTCTCTGTGCTGCCCAGGAATCATTGGTAAACTGATTATGCACACTATCACCGGCATAATATTGATTCTCAAGGATTTTGTGGACTGTTCCTCCACTCCATGTCCATGTCGCTGACTTTTCATTTGCTTTTCCTGCTTTATCCAGCTTGTAGGCTTTCGGGCAGAGATACCCATCCGCATTTAATTTCCGGGCAATCTCTGCATAAGTCATTCCATCAATAAAATACTGAAATATCTTTTTCACCACTGGTGCCGCTACCGGATCTGGAATCAGCTGATGAGGATTATCCTTGTCTTTTTCATAACCATAAGCCATCTGACCGGAAGGAAATTCGCCATTTGCCCAGCTCGTCCGGTATGAACTTCTTATTTTCTTTGCCAAATCTCTGGAATAAAACTCATTATACACGTTTGACATGCTGATCAGCAGGCTTATGTCATCTCTGAACGAATCATAATGATCATTCACCGAAATAAAACGCACATTAAAGAATGGGAACACTCTTTCAATATAGCTTCCCGCCTCTACATAATTTCTTCCAAGCCTAGAAAGATCTTTAACAATAACACAGTCAATATTTCCCTCTTTGATGTCCTGCATCATCTCATTAAAACCATCTCTCTCAAAATTAGTTCCGGTTTTAGATATATCATAATATTCCTTTGCAACCACGATATCTTTCTGTTCTTTTACGAAATTATGAAGCAGAACCATCTGCGTTTCTATCGTATTTCTTTCTCTGTTCTTTTCACTCTCATAGGAAAGCCTTGCATAAAGGGCTGCATGTGAAACTTTTTCACACTGGTTTTCAGCTTCTGTAACCAAATTTTCTTTATTTCCAACATTCACATAATCTACTTTTCTTGATTTTCGAGCCATTTATACGACCTCCCTCTTTTGAATTTCTATCCTTCCGTCTATACCTGTGCTGACATCACATCCCACCGACTGTATCTGCCGTAACAGGGATTGATAACAGTCATCAAAATTAAATCTGACTTCAATATGTTTTTTATCATATACTAATATCTGGTCAATCAGTTCAACAGCAACAGTTCTTGTAAGTTCTTGTATATTCTGATGCTCGGCAAAATAATCCAGCCAATGATATTTATCACTTTTTGATTCCATGACTTCACTGATCTGTTGATCAATGCTTCGGACTGCTTCCTCGGCTTTTTTCCGCTTTTCTGTGTACCCGTCATGAAGCTCTTTATAATCTTCTTTTGAAATGATTCCTTCACGGAAATCTTCATATAGATAATCTCTTAATTCCCGGCATCGCTCGGCTTCTTTTTCTTTTGCTTCTTTTCTAATTTCCAGTTCTTTGATATCTAATTCTTGAAATGGTACTTCATGGATAAAATCCATGATTTTTTTCATATCAAGGATATTTTCAATATGGATTTTTACCAGTTCCAGTACTGTTTCTTCCAGTTTACCCATTGGTATTCTGTGTGCCGCACACGCTTTCGTAGCCGCATGTCTGGAACAGATATAGTAAGCATATACCTTTCCTCCTGCCGGAACATCCCGTTTGATCATCATTGCCCCACAGTCTCCACAAACCACAAGTCCAGATAATGGATATACCTTTTCCTCGTTCGGAGAAGTCCTTGTATCTATCCCTAATAATCTCTGCACCAGTGCAAATTCTCGTTCTGATACGATAGCCTCATGATTTTTTTCAATTCTAACCCAATCAGTCTCCGGCTTTTTCAACAATTTTTTCACTTTATGGTTTGGTGTTGTTCTTTTTCCCTGCACCAGAGTTCCAGTGTATACTTCATTTTCAAGGATTCTTTTTACCGACATGGCGCTCCATTCTGCCTGTTCGTGTGTTTTAAAATTATCCTGGATCCTTATTCCAAGACTGTGCTTGTATTCCATTGGTGAAAGAACACCCTGTTTGTTCAATGCATTGGCAATTGCTGTCTGGCTCATACCTGATAATTTCATGCGGTAAATTTCTTTGACGATACCTGCCGCATATACATCTATCACCAGTTTATTTTTATTATCTGAATCTTTCTGGTAGCCATACGGTGTAAACGCTCCAATATATTCCCCATTTTTTCTCTTTACTTCCAGGTGGCTTCTTATTTTGATAGAAATGTCACGGCAATATGCATCGTTAATGAGATTCTTGAATGGAATCACGATTTCGTCTGCCTGACTTTTTCCTTCCAGGCTGTCATAATGATCATTGACCGCAATAAACCGCACGCCAAGTGCCGGAAATAATCTTTCGATATATTTTCCGGCATCAATATACTCACGTCCAAAACGGGAAAGGTCTTTTACAACGACACAATCCACAATTCCTTTTTTGATATCTTCCAGCATCATCTGAAATGCAGGACGTTCAAAATTAGAACCGCTGTAACCGTCATCCACCCGTTCTGATACAACAACTATATCCTTTTTATCTTTTAGGAAATTTTTTATCAGATCTTTCTGATTTGAGATACTGTTGCTTTCACGCTTTCCAGCAGTAGCAACATCGCCATCTTCTTTCGATAAACGAACATAAATGGCTGCATGATAGATTTTCTTTGAATTGTTAATTTGATTCATCTTCATCCTCCTTAGTTTTACCTTTCCATCAACATTGGTAAAACCCAGAGGGTGAGTCGATTTTGTCCTGATATGAATGAGGAGTCCTGAGTTCCTCGTCTCCATATTAACATAACTCTTCAGATTTTACCATCACTTTTTATACAGAAAGCAAAAGTTCCTCAAATGCATCTTCAAAAGATACTCCATTGTTTGCAAACCTTATTTTCACTTTTACATTTCCTATACAGACAAGATAGGGATTTCCCACCTGTCTGAGATATTGAGCTATTCTTTTTTCCTTCGTCTGATTCCGGTCAATCCTTATTTTTCGGATATCCTTCAATTCCTTCAGATCCACATCATCAAAATCCGTTTCCAGATAGTTTCTATATTCTTCTGCAGTCATGCCCTTCTCCCTCCATTCCCATCTGAATCCGTACTGCTTTCAGTACCCGATCCAGGCTCCACTTGTTCACTCTTCCGCATTTCTCAATAATACATTTCGTAGAAATGC
>OGRU01001105.1_pt1 | contig 21805 bp, 19 predicted proteins | sample 1553541 | NCBI WGS metagenome assembly OGRU01 (sample SAMEA2580068, study PRJEB22360) | human gut metagenome | biome: human gut; feature: human-associated habitat; material: faeces | place: Denmark | collected 2008/2010
CCCAGAATGATACAACGAGTATTAAAACCAAATCGAAAAAGAACCTATCCGATGAAAAGAAAACGCCAAAACCAGTAGAGAAAATAAAAAAGAAAATCGATAAAACTAAACTAACAGTTAATGATGAAGAAAATGTGCCGGTTGTTCATTCTGAAAAGGAAGTTTCTTTTATTGATAATTTAGAGCACATGAACACCGAAATCATTAAGAACGATCAAACTACTAAAGTAGAGCAATACATTTCTTCGGGTGAACAGGATCGTTCTGATAAAAGCATTGCCTTGAGAGGCATTGAGTATGTTTTACCGTCAGAAGATCTTTTAGAAGCCCCAGAGAAAAAATATCAAGCCGATAAGCATGAGATCGAAGAGAATGCACGGCTTCTGAAAGAAACGTTAAATGACTTTGGCGTGAAGGGGGAGATCAATAACGTAAATGTTGGTCCAACCATTACACAATATGAATTTAAACCTGCAGCTGGAGTGCGTGTAACAAAGATTGTCAACCTTGCTGATGACTTAGCTTTGAGTCTAGCAGCAAGCGATATCCGTATAGAAGCGCCAATACCAAATAAAAGTGCTGTAGGAATCGAAGTGCCAAATGTTCATCGACGCACTGTAAAATTTAAAGAAGTAATTGGCAGTGATGCATTTCAAAAAGCAGAATCCAAACTTTCATTTGCGCTTGGTAAAGACATTAGTGGTCATGCTATGGTCGCTGATTTGGCGAAAATGCCACATCTTTTAATTGCTGGAGCAACAGGTGCAGGGAAGAGTGTTTGCTTAAATGCATTAATTACTAGTATTCTGTTTAAGGCAAAACCAAATGAGGTTAAATTTATTTTAGTGGATCCTAAAAAAGTTGAATTATCACATTATGCCAATATTCCACATTTGCTGTCACCAGTTGTTACTGATGTAAAGAAAGCAGCTGCAACATTGAAATGGGTCGTTAAAGAAATGGAACGACGGTATGATGTTTTTGCGGAAACTGGTTCAAGAGATTTGATAACTTACAATCAGAAATACATTAAAGCGGAGGCTTTGAATGAAGAAGGTCATCCATATGAATTCATGCCTCAAATTGTTGTAATTATTGATGAATTAGCCGATTTGATGATGATTGCACCAGCTGATGTGGAAGACTCTATTTGCCGCTTGGCACAACTGGCTCGTGCTGCAGGGATTCATTTGGTTATCGCAACCCAACGACCATCTGTTGACATCATCACAGGCTTAATTAAGGCTAATATTCCATCACGTATTGCTTTTGCTGTGTCCTCGCAAATCGATTCACGAACCATTTTAGACATGGGAGGAGCAGAGAAGCTGTTGGGATATGGTGATATGCTGTATTTCCCTCGTGGTTATGCTAAACCAGTTCGCATCCAAGGCGTTTACGTGACAGACGAAGAAATTGCTTCTGTCATTTCTTATGTGAAACGACAAGCCGCTCCTGTATATGATCAAACAATGGATGAGAGTATTGACGCTCTTATGAGTGGTGACAGTTTTATAGATTTGGGTGATGAAAGACCAGAACATGATAAACTATTAGGTGATGCTTGCCGCTTTTTCATTGAAAATGGTAACGCAAGTATTTCTATGTTACAAAGACATTTTCGAATTGGCTACACGCGAGCGGCACGAATTATCGATGAACTTGAAGAGTTAGGCTTTGTCGGTCCTTATGAAGGTAGTAAGGCCCGAAAGATAAATATTGGTTTGGATGAATGTGAATCATATTTTAATAAAGGCGAAGATGAAGAATGAAAAAGAAGATATGTTTTGTGACTCTTGGATGTGCGAAAAACACGGTCTACTCTGAATATATGATGGGATTGATTGCCGACAGCAATTATGTTCTAGTAGAGGAACCTTTAGACGCAAATGTGATTGTTGTAAATACATGCGGTTTTATTACGGCAGCGAAAGAAGAAACGATTAATACCATTTTGGAACTAAATGCTTACAAAGAAAATGGTAATTGTGATTTTTTAATTGCCATCGGTTGCATGGTACAAAAATATGCGAATGAAATGGAAGAAGCATTGCCAGAGTTAGATTTGCTCTTAGGAAGTACAGCATATGATAGTATTGTATCTCATGTTGATGCTTTGTATGCACATAATTTGTCTGAGAAAAGTTCTGTAGACACCAGCTGGCATCTTCCGAATGATATGGAACGTAATGGACGTGTTTTATCTACTCCTGGGTATTATGCTTATCTGACAATTGCAGAAGGTTGTGATAATCATTGTACATTCTGCGCTATTCCGGAAATGCAGGGACCATACCGAAGCCGTGAAATGGCCGACATTTTGCAAGAAGCTGCACAATTGGCTGATCGTGGCGTGAAAGAACTTATTGTTATTGCTCAGGATATTACGACCTATGGTTTAGACTTATATGGACAGTTTGCTTTACCTGAATTACTGAAAAAACTTTGTGCCATTTCAGGGATTGAATGGATCCGACTTCTATATGCGTATCCAAATCATTTAAGCGATGAATTAATTGATGTGATTGCTCAAGAAGATAAAATCTGTAAGTACATTGATATGCCGCTCCAACATGCTGATGATTCTATTTTAAAAACAATGAATCGTCAAATTACTCAAAAGGAAATTCGTTCTTTAATTGGAAAAATGCGTGAACGTATTCCGGGACTTATGATTCGTTCAACGTTTATCGTTGGATTTCCTGGAGAAACAGAAGATGCATACAAAAACTTGTTACACTTTTTAGAAGATATGAAATTGGATCGTGTGGGTGTTTTCCCATATTCGCAGGAAGAAAACACACCAGCTGGACAAATGCCAAATCAACTTGATGAGCAATTAAAAGAAGAACGCGCTCAAAATCTCATGGATATCCAATTTGATATAATGTTTGAGAATCACCGAGCACTGATAGGGGAAGAACGCCATGTTGTGGTAGATGATATCGAAGACGGAATGTTGCTTTGTCGCAGCTATTCTGAGGCTCCGGATATTGACCCATATATTATTGTTCCAATTCAGAACATAGATGATTATGAAATTGGAGAGATGTTAGATGTTATCATTAGTGATGTGCACGAATATGATTTAATAGGGAGTCTTGCAGAATGAACATTCCAAATCAACTTACGACCTTGCGTGTCATTTTGATTCCTGTCTTCATGTTTTTCTATACTTCTAATTTTACGGCGGGAAATGTAATTGCAGCCATTGTATTTATTGTTGCTTCGTTGACGGATTTCCTAGACGGACACTTAGCTAGAAAATGGAATTTGGTAACCAATTTTGGCAAAATCATGGATCCTTTTGCAGATAAACTCCTTGTTTTGACTGCTTTGATCTACCTTGCTATATCTGGCATCATACCTGGATGGCCTGTTATCATAATCATTGGTAGAGAACTTCTTGTTACCAGTCTTCGTGCCTTAGCAGCAGATAATGGTATCATTTTAGCTGCACGTAATCTAGGGAAATTTAAGACAGTCTCTCAAATGTTTGCTATTATTTTCCTCATTCTCGGTTGGCAACTTGTCGGATCCATCCTATTATATATTGCTGTTGCTTTGACAATTATCTCGTTGGTAGATTATTTAGTACAACTGAGTAAAAGTATTAAATTCAACTGAGGTTAAATAGTATGCACGATACAGAGCAATTTGAAAGCATCCCTTTTGGTGTAGTCAATGACTACACCAATCTTTTTCACACAACGGAAAACGATGCAATACTTACAAAGGTTTTTGAAGAAGCTGAATTGCAGCATGTTCCAGTTGTTACTCCAAATGTGGCACATTTATTGCAAATGTTAGTGACTATTCACCAACCTAGGTGTATACTGGAACTCGGTACAGCGTTTGGAGTTTCTACATACCATATGTTGCAAGGTTTGCAGTCAGATGCAAAATTAGTAACCATTGACCTTGTTGCTGAACGACAACAGATTGCAAAGGAATTTTTACATGCAGAAAAGATGGATCGTCATCAATTAACTTTTCTATGTGAAGATTTTCGAGAACAAGGTTTTTTTCAAAAAATCGCTTCAAAATATGGGCCTTTTGATTTTGTTTTTATTGATGCTGCAAAAGGGCAGTATTCATCGATTTTAGAAGTAATTAATCTAGCGACAACGCGAGATGCTGTGATTGTTTTTGATAATATTTTTCTAAATGGTTGGATCATTACTGATGAATATCCAAATCATAGGCAAAAAACGGCTTTTCTTCGAATGAAACAGTTTTTGAAGGATATCAAAAACGATGACCGTTTTAATAGAACATTACTACCATTGGACGATGGTGTGTTAATTTTAGCAAAAAAATAGGAGCGGAGCTATGATGCAAGAAATTGAATTACTGGCGCCTGCAGGTAATTTCGAAAAGTTAAAGTATGCGTTACACTATGGAGCAGATGCTGTGTACTGTTCAGGTAAAGCATTTGGATTGCGTGCTTTTGCAGGAAATTTTTCTAACGAAGAATTGGCTGAAGCGATCGTGTACACCCATCAACAAGGGAAAAAAATATATGTGACTTTGAATGCATATCCGCACAATGAGGAATTAGAAGGGTTGGAGGACTACCTATTATTTTTAGAGAAAGTTCAACCTGATGCTTTATTAATTGCGGACCCTGGCGTATACAGTATTGCTCAAAAGGTAGGGCTTACTGTTCCGGTTCACATTAGTACACAAGCAACTATTGTGAACTGGGCTGGTGTAAAGTTCTGGGAGAATCAGCCGAATGTAGAACGTGTCGTTTTAGCTCGTGAACTTTCACTGGATGAAATAACGACCATTTCTCAAAAAACAAAAACTGAATTAGAAATTTTTGTTCATGGTGCAATGTGCATGTCTTATTCTGGTCGTTGTTTATTAAGCAATTATATGACAGGACGAGATGCAAACAAGGGTGAATGCGCACAGCCATGCCGCTGGAATTACGCCATTGTCGAGGAAAAACGGCCAGGTGTCTATTATCCTATTGAAGAAGACGATCACGGCTCGTATATTTTCAACTCTTTTGATCTTTGTACGCTCGAACATATACCAGAACTTCTAGATAAAAATATTGTTCAAAGCCTGAAAATCGAAGGTCGGATGAAAAGTTTATATTATGTTTCAACGATCATCCGTTGTTATCGCCATATCATTGATTACTACAAAAAACACGGTAAAATGGATCAGAAAGAAATGCAGTATTGGTTGGATGAACTCGAAAAAGTAAGTCATCGTCCATATACAACTGGTTTTCTGTTTGGTCGTCCTGAAGACAATGCTGTGAATAATTCATCAACTGGTTATATCAAACCTTATGATTTTGTTGGCGTTGTTTTGGAGTTTGATGTAGTTAATGGCATCGCAATAATTGAACAGCGTAACAAAATATCGGTTGGAGATACCATTCAATTTTTTGGAACCGACTATAAAGAATATGACTATATCGTAGAAGAAATGTTTGATGAAAATGGGGAAGCTATTGAATCAGCTCCTCATGCACAACAGATTTTTAAATTATCTTTACCGTTTACGGTTAAACCAATGGATTTAATCCGTAAGAAAATTTGAGGTGACACCAATGAATGGTATTGATCTTGGTAAGCTACTCATTGTCATCGGCGTGAGCATGATCATTCTTGGTGAAATTGTGATTTTTATCAGTAAGTTTACAAGTTTAGGCCATCTTCCTGGAGATATTTTCATAAAAGGCGAACATGGTAGCTTTTATTTTCCGATCGTGAGTTGCATTGTCATCAGTTTAATATTAAGTGTACTTATGAACTTGTTTCATCATTGAAACAGTTTATATATTTCGTCGCAAAGACGTAAAAAGGAGGATATGATGTCAGAAAAAAAGAGAGAAAGGTTTAGTTCGAGACTGGGATTTATTTTGGTCTCGGCAGGATGCGCAATTGGGATTGGAAACGTATGGAAGTTTCCGTATCTTTGTGGCCAATTTGGTGGCGCCACATTTATGTTGATTTATTTGTGCTTCCTGATTATTTTAGGTATTCCTGTTTTAACCTGTGAATTGGCTATGGGGCGTGCCGCGCAAAAAAGTGCTGCGAAAGCATTTAATGTGCTTGAAAAGCCTCAGACATCCTGGCACCATTTGAAATGGATTACATTTATTGGCTGTTATTTGTTAATGATGTACTATACGACGGTTGCAGGTTGGATTCTTGCATATTGTTTCCAGCATGTTAAAGGCGATTTCGTAGGTGCGACAACCGAACAGGTAAGCTCTGCTTTTGGAAACCTGTTGGGAAACACCGGATATATGACATTTTGGACTCTTTTGGTTTGTGTCATTGGTGTCATTGTTGTTAGTATTGGTATGGAAAAAGGCGTTGAAAAAGTCAATAAATTTATGATGGTTTGCCTTTTGATACTAATTGTGATTTTAGCTATTCGTTCAGTTACTCTCGATGGAGCAGAAGCTGGTCTGCGTTTTTATTTGATTCCTGATATGGAACAGCTTAAAGCAATCGGCTTGGGCAACATTCTTTTTGCAGCTATGAGCCAGGCGTTCTTCACGCTTTCTCTTGGGATCGGTGCCATGTTGATCTTTGGTAGTTACATTGAAAAGGATCGTAGTTTAGCAGGTGAGGCAGTAACAATAACTGCTTTGGATACTTTTGTTGCTGTTATGAGTGGTTTTATCATCATCCCAGCGTGCTTCGCTTTTGGTCTCCAGCCGGATTCTGGTCCAAACTTGATCTTCGTAACCATTCCAAACCTGTTCACTCAAATGCCTGGCGGTCAACTTTGGGGAGCATTGTTCTTCTTGTTCCTTAGTTTCGCATCTATGACGACCATTACAGCTGTTATGGAAAATATCGCGGCATTTACCAGTGAACAATTTGGCTGGAATCGTAAGAAAAGTATCAGTATTAATGGCATTCTAATTGCTATTTTAAGTTTACCATGTGTTTTCGGCTATAATATCTGGTCTAGCTTCCAGCCAATTGGAGAAGGATCAGCGATCCTTGATTTGGAAGATTTTATAGTTTCCAATAACCTTTTACCATTAGGGAGTCTTGCATTTGTTTTGTTCTGTACTCGCCGTTATGGTTGGGGTTGGGCAAATTTCATCGATGAGGTAAATAGCGGGAAAGGGCTGCGTTTTCCATACAAAATTGGCGGCTACATGTCCTACGGTTTACCAATTGTAATTATCATTTTGTATCTTAAAGGATAGTATGATAAATTTGCGCCAATGGGCACTGGTCCACTTGTTGGATGGATGATTTTTGCATTCCTGCTGATTGGGTTTATTCTCTTCTGTGCAACGCACAAAAGTAAAGCGAAATAATTAAAACGAAACTGCCACACTACATCATAGATTGTAGCGTGGCAGTTTTTATATATAAGATAAACTAGCTCCATTAATAGCGAATAAAGGAATCGTCGCTATTAATGGAGCTAGTAATTATTTTTTAATGAATATCCTTATGATAATCCTGCAGAGATTTTACGCCAGTATGGTTACCGTTTTTATAAGCTTTAATACCTTCTGTACTAGCTTTAGCAGCTGCCATGGTCGTGATATAGGAAATATGGTGCTTGATTGCAGCTTTACGGATATAGCTATCGTCTTGAGCACTTTCCTTACCAGATGGGGTATTAATGATAAGTTGAATTTGTCCATTAGCAATTTGATCGGCAATATTTGGACGACCTTCATAAAGCTTATAAACGAACTCAACTGGAATACCAGCATCATCAATCATTTTATAACATCCGCCTGTTGCCAGGATTTTAAAACCAAGTTGATGGAAAGCCTGTGCAACTTCAAGAAGTTCTGGTTTATCACGGTCACAAACACTGAGCAATACAGTTCCTTCTTGTGGAAGAACCATTTGCTGAGTTGCCTCAGCAGCTTTATAATATGCTTCACCAAATGATTTTGAAAGACCAAGTACTTCACCCGTTGAGCGCATTTCAGGTCCTAAGACAGGATCGATTTCTGGGAAGTTCCCAAATGGGAAGACAGCTTCTTTAACACCAAAATGTGGAATGGTATGGTTCTTAAGTGAAGGTACTGGAGAATCATTCCCAGTAAGTGGTGCAGTCATGATTTCAGTAGCGAGCTTAACCATATTAATATTGCAAACTTTGGATACTAATGGAACAGTACGGGACGCACGAGGGTTGGCTTCAAGAACATATACCGTATCATTTTCAATCGCATATTGCATGTTCATAAGACCACGAACATTCATTTCAACAGCAATTTTCTTAGTGTATTCTCTGATGGTAGAGATTTGTGCTTCGCTTAAATTCTTAGAAGGAAGGATGCACGCAGAATCACCAGAGTGGACACCGGCCAGTTCAATATGTTCCATAACTGCAGGAACAAAGCAATTGGTGCCATCGCTGATAGCATCGGCTTCGCATTCAGTCGCATGATTCAGGAAGCGGTCAATCAGAATTGGGCGATCTGGTGTGACACCAACAGCAGCAGCCATATAAACGCGCATTTGTTCATCATCGTGTACAACTTCCATTCCTCGACCACCGAGTACGTAACTTGGACGTACCATAACAGGGTAACCGATTCTATTTGCAATTTCCAAAGCTTCATCAACATCGACAGCCATCCCGCTTTCAGGCATTGGAATGCCGAGACGATCCATCATGGCTCGGAAATGATCACGGTCTTCTGCAAGATCAATAGTTTCTGGAGTAGTACCAAGAATGTTTACACCATTCTTTTTAAGATCAGCAGCAAGATTGAGTGGTGTTTGTCCACCAAATTGCGCAATGACGCCAACTGGCTGTTCCTTTTCATAGATGGCAAGTACATCTTCAAGGGTCAGTGGTTCAAAATAGAGTTTGTCAGAAGTGTCATAATCAGTAGAAACCGTTTCAGGGTTGCAGTTTACAATAATGGATTCAAAGCCAAGCTTTTTAAGTGCAAGGGCTGCATGAACACAGCAATAGTCAAACTCAATGCCCTGACCGATTCTGTTAGGTCCACCGCCAAGAATCATAATTTTAGGCTTGTCAGAGGAAACAGGGCTTTCATCTTTGTCTAAATGGTAGGTGGAATAATAGTAGGCTGCATCTTGAGTGCCGCTTACATGAACACCTTCCCATGCTTCGCGAATGCCGTATTCATAGCGAGCATTGCGGATATCATCCTCAGCAACGTTAAGAATTTGACTCAGATAACGGTCACTGAAGCCATCCAACTTTGCTTGACGAAGAACATTTTCAGCTGGAACCTGACCTTTGAGCTCAAGAAGTTGTTCTTCTTCTTGAACGATTTCTAACATTTGTTCAAGGAACCAATGTTTAATTTTTGTCAACTGGTGAATTTCTTCAACTGAAGCGCCTTTACGAAGGGCTTCGTAGATAATGAATTGACGTTCGCTGGATGGGAAGCGCAGCTTTGAGAGAAGTTCTTCTTTGGTTAGTTCGTGGAAATTTTTAGCATAGCCAAGGCCATAGCGTCCAGTTTCAAGGCTGCGGATGGCTTTTTGGAAAGCTTCTTTGTAAGTCTTACCAATGGACATGACTTCGCCAACAGCCTTCATCTGAGTACCGAGTTTATCTTCAGCACCTTTAAACTTTTCAAAGGCCCAGCGAGCAAATTTGATAACGACATAGTCGCCGCCAGGTACATATTTATCCAATGTACCATATTTACCACATGGAATTTCCTTCAAGGTCAGACCACAAGCGAGCATCGCTGAGACCAGAGCAATTGGAAAACCAGTTGCTTTAGAAGCGAGCGCGGAGGAACGGGAAGTACGTGGATTGATTTCAATTACAACGATACGTCCGCTTTTTGGATCATGAGCAAATTGACAGTTGCAACCACCAATTACTTGAATATCTTCTACAATTTTATAGGAATATTCCTGCAGTTTCTTTTGAACGTCTTCACTGATGGTCAGCATTGGTGCAGAGCAGAAGGAGTCACCAGTGTGAACGCCCATTGGGTCAATATTTTCGATAAAGCACACAGTGATGATATTATTCTCTGCATCACGAACAACTTCAAGTTCAAGTTCTTCCCAGCCTGTGATGCATTCTTCAACGAGAACCTGACCAACCAAGCTGGCTTGTAAACCACGTTCGCAAACAGTTTTCAATTCGTCGACATTATAAACGATACCACCGCCAGCACCGCCCATTGTATACGCTGGACGAAGAACAACTGGGTAATTTAGTTTTTCAGCAATCTTGACAGCTTCATCAACACTGTAAGCCACTTCACTGCGTGCCATTTCAATGCCGAGTTTTTCCATTTCATGCTTGAACTCAATACGGTCTTCACCACGTTCAATAGCATCAACTTGAACACCAATGACTTTAACATTAAACTTATCTAATACGCCAGCTTCAGAAAGTTCGGAGCAGAGGTTCAGCCCACTTTGCCCGCCAAGATTTGGCAAAAGCGCATCTGGACGTTCTTTTTCAATAATTTGAGCAAGACGGTTTACATTTAACGGTTCAATGTAAGTGATATCGGCCACATCTGGGTCAGTCATGATGGTTGCTGGATTAGAATTCACCAGAACAATTTCGTATCCTAATTGACGAAGCGCTTTGCACGCCTGTGTACCAGAGTAGTCAAATTCACATGCTTGTCCGATAATGATTGGACCAGAGCCGATAATCATTATCTTATGGATGTTATCTAATTTTGGCATAAAAAAACTCCCTTGTGTAAAACTAAATATCATATAATCTCGTTCATATTTTATATCATTTTAGAAGGTCGATTCAAGAGCAATTGTAAAGAAAAGGAAGGGTTTTTCATATGAATGCAATCTTGATGATAAATGCTGGCAATTTATAAAAATTAGGTTCAATTTTCTTCATAAGATTTTCAAAATTGGATTGAAGTGTTAGCTTTGACGCCGGCATTATCCCGTGCTATACTGAATTAAAAAATAATGGAATTTCTGAGTGTATTCTAAGTGGTTTTGAAGGAGGAATAAATATGTTGTTAAAAGATATTATGACAAAAGATGTTTTGACATTATCTCCAAACGATTCGTTGGAGCAAGCTGCAGAATTATTTGTAGAGCATGGCATAAGTGGCGCTCCTGTAATTGATGCGTTTAATAATGTTATTGGCATGCTTACTGAAGGCGATCTTGTACGACAGCAAAAACCTCTCACTAAACCTTTGTTTCTCATGTTGTTTGATGGAGCAATTCCTGTTAATTTAAAAACAATCAAGAACGAAGTTGAAGAAATGGGCGCAACGACAGTGGCCCAATTGATGACACAAAACGTCATTTCTCTGCATGAATATGATCCTGTTGCAGATGCAGCGGACTATATGATAGAAAAAAATATTAATCGCGTTCCTGTAATAAATGATGAAGGTCAACTTTTGGGAATTGTTACTCGTCATGACATTGTACGTGCAACCTATTTAGAACATCAAGAAGAAAAAAATGACGACTGAAACATACGATTTACAAAAAGCATTAAAGCTTTCGGTTATGCTTGGCGCGGCACTTATGGAAAATGGTGCAGAAATCTATCGCGTTGAAGAGTCCATTTTGTTTGTATTACGTGCGTATGGCGCAAAAAGAATTGATGTTTACGCCTTACCTAACATCATCATTGTGACAATTGAAACGGCTGAGGATATTTCATTCACGAAAACCCGTCGTATTCATCATCGTACAGTTGATTTTGAACGCTTGATTCGACTCAATGACTTTGCTCGTCGGCTTAGTAGCAAACCAATCCCGCCAGAAGAAGGCATTGATATTCTAACTTGCTATTGCAGAGGTTGTGGTTATTCTCCACCAGTAATTTGGATAAGTTACGGTTTAGCTGCAGCCTCTTTTGCTATGATGAGTGGAGGAAACTTTGCGGATGCCGCAGTGTCTATTCTTTGTGTATTTATGGCACGCGTTGTAACGGTACCGTTGGAATTGCGCCATTCAAATGACTTTTTCACAACAATGATAGCTACGTATATTCAGATTGTGGTTGCTTTCATATTTTCAACATACTTTAGTAACCTGCATTTGAACAATATTATTGTTGGGACATTAATGATGCTTTTTCCAGGTCGAGGTTTTATGACTGCAGTGCGTGACGTTATTGCAAAAGACTTAAGTGCTGGCCTGATCGAAGTCATGGAAGCAGTTGTTATTGCTGTTGCTATTGCTATTGGCTCCGCTTTGGCATATGCAACATTTCCGCTTCTTGTGGAGGTGATGCCATTATGATGATTTATGTAGCAGCATTCACATCATCATTTTTCTTTGCAATATTATATGAAACGAGAGGTCCATTGGCGATCTGTTCGGCCTTTTGTGGTTTATTAGGAAAGATTATTTTTGACATGTTAGTTGGAAGCCATATCGTTTTTCAGTTTTTTATTCCAACTGTTATTATGTGTATTTACGCAGAAATTTTTGCGCGCGTGTGTAAAGTGCCAGTAATGGTCATAACAACCATTGGTATTTTACCGATTGTTCCAGGGATAAAATTTTACAATACCATTGACAGCTTGCTGAATAGTCACGTGTCCGATTTTTATTCATATGGTGTAGACACCTTGCTATCAATGGGAGCAATGGCAATCGGATTGGTGTTAGTGTCCTCATTGGCCAGAATGATTAAAATGATAAAACGCAAGGCTCCAAAATATCGTCGGTTTATGCCTCGTATGCGTTAACGATTGATTGAGTGAAAGGAATTCTTATGAATCTATCGGATATACTTGCGATAACAACACCTATTCAAGTTCATCCAGAACGATGCATTCATTCTTTTTCGCCACGTGCTACTTGTCAAAAATGTATCCAATTTTGTCCAAGCCACAGCATAGATATCAAGGAAGGCGAAATAAGCGTTGAATCATGCAACGGCTGTGGTCAATGTGTACAAGCATGTCCTCATGATGTGTTTGAAATGGACTTCCCTAGAGCGTATGCCTTGAGCAATGATTCGCCGTTAATAATTGGTTGCAATAAACAAGACATATCGGATAAACCTGTATTAACAACAGGTTGTTTACAACAATTTACATGGTTGCAATTAGCTTTATTAGCATCTCGCTTTAAAGAAGTTGTTTTATTTGCTGATTCAAACCTATGCAGTCACTGTTCATGTAAGTGGTTTCCAGAAGGTCAGCTCATGTTGTTAGAACGCTATGGCCTACAAGAACATGCAAAAAAAATATGCATCATAAGAGAAAAGAGTTCTTTTGAATCATATTTAAGCGAAAAACTAAATAATCACAATCCACGACGAGAATATATGAAAAACCAAGTTAATAATATTAAGAATATGGCAGAAAAATATACTCGTCAGTCTGTTCATGGATATTTAGATGCTTTTCGCGAAACGCTGACTACCAACAGTGTTTTGGATTTTGAAAAAACACAGCCGCATTCATTGCTTTTAAATGAATTGTATGCAGAAACAGCTGATCTGGATGTTTCTGAAAAAATCCCGCTTCAGGCACTTTCGGCCACTCGGTGTCGTTTTTGTCATATATGCGAAAAACTTTGTGCTTGGCAAGCATTAGCAATTATTGAAGAAAATGGACATGCCGTATTGGCCCACCATGATGTTTTATGTGCCCGATGTGGGGTATGTATTGATATTTGTCCAGAGAATGGTTTATTTTGGAATAATGGCTTAACAATTAAAGACATTACTCATCCCCAGTGGCGAATTTTAACTGAAGGAAATGCATTGGTGTGTCAAAATTGTGGCGAAAAATTTTATCCATTAACCAATGATCAAAATTTTTGTCCTATTTGTCAAAATAAAACGCATCGAAAAAAATAGTAAAGAAACACCACATTTGATGTTCGTTTCAAATGTGGTGTTTTTTTGGACAAAATATTAGAAAAAGTAACAACCGTATACAGGCTTTGTCGGTTTAAAACTATTATCATTGCTATAATGCTGTTAGCCATCTATAATTATGGAAACTCAAAAATATTTAGCAACAAAAAAACATTCTAATAATCACAGTGCGCAAAAGAAAAAACGTAACAGCATTTTTAGGAGGTGGAAGAAGATAGTATAAAAATTTATACAGCGATAAGCAAGTTTGACTTGCTAAATTGTTTAAGTACCTGCTGCACTGCTGATTATTTCTACTAATATCTAAAAAGGAATTTACATGTGGAAAGGAAAGATATTGATGAAAAAAATTATTGCACTTGTTCTTACGGCAGCACTTGCATGCTCTCTATTTACCGGATGTACTGTTTTTCAGGGAAAATCTGAAAACGAAGATGGTGTCTATGTAAACAAAAAAGTCAGTAATGAAAAGATGATGTCGATCACTGGCAAAGAGATTATTTTAAAAAACAATGGTCTAGTTGGCTCGGAAGATTATGGATATGCGATCGCAAAACCAGATTCCTGGAAAAATCTTTCTGAAGAACATATGGCTGTTTACGATCGCTTTTATGAGCAAACTATTCCAGTGGCATGTATTTACGCTACTAATGATGAAAAGTCAAAAGAAGCAGGATATATGATTCCTGAGAATTATGAAAAAACAGAACGTATTACCGAAGCGAACGGAAACACGTATTATTTTGCCTATAATACAGAATTTCCAATGGACAAAAATGATGCAGCAACGTTGACTGAAGAAGATCAGGCGAATATCAAGCTGATGTTTGATAGTGTAAAAGAATTAAAAGAAAACATTATTTTGTTCCTTGTTGAAAAGACCGATGATCAAAGCGATTTTAAAGGTTCACTCTCATCATTCGAAGCAGAAGATATGGATGGACAAAAAGTTGACCAAAGTGTTTTTGCAAATTACGATTTGACCATGGTCAATATTTGGACAACCTGGTGCGGTGTATGTGTTGAAGAAATGCCATATTTGGAAAAGCTCCATAAGCAATTACCAGAAAATGTGAATATCATTTCGATTTGTGGCGATGCCAGCGATGAAAAAGAACTGGCACAACAAATTTTAAATAAAAACGAAATCACATTCCAAACGCTGGTTGATAACGACGCTTTGAATGAATCACTTTTAAAATATGTCACGGGATTTCCAACAACCATTTTTGTTGATAAAAACGGTAATATCGTTGGTGACATTCAAATGGGTGCACCTGGAGAAAACATTGTGCAGGGCTATCAACAATTGATTGATAATAGATTGGCCAAAGTAACCAACAAATAATAGGTGGATGTTAGAAAATGAAAAACACATATAGATTTTGGCTTAGACTTGGGGTGTTGACATGTGCATTAGGGTTCATTGCTGTTGGTGTAATGCGCGAAGAACACCTGGTTGTATTGCATAAAGCCATCAATATTTGTTTAGAATGCATAGGGATTGGATAATGGGCGTATCAGATAAAGTAAAGAAACAGGGCCGAATTCGGTTGTTAATACAGATTCTATTCATGGCTCTGATTAATGGCTATGCTATAGGATTTGCCAAAGGACAAATTTTTACAGGCAATAGCAAAATGTTTTGCATACCAGTTCTCAACTGCTACTCCTGTCCAGGAGCTTTGGGAGCCTGCCCAATAGGCGCGCTCCAAGCAGTAATTGGTGGTCACAAGCATAATTTTTCATTCTATGTGCTTGGAACCATTATGCTGTTTGGTGTAGTTTTAGGACGATTCATTTGTGGCTTCCTTTGTCCTTTTGGGCTTGTACAGGATCTGCTGCATAAAATTCCGACGCCAAAGTGGAGGGTACGTAAGGCGATTGATCAACCTTTGCGTTTAGAAAAATATTTTGTCCTGATCATTTTGGTCTTGCTGTTGCCGATATTCCTGACCAATGATTTTGGCATTGGAGCACCGTATTTTTGTAAATGGATTTGTCCTGCGGGCACACTGGGAGGCGCAGTTCCGCTGCTTGTTCAAAATGAAAGCCTTCGCGCAACAATTGGACTTCTTTTTAGCTGGAAAGTTGCAGTCCTCACAATAATTTTAATTGCATCGGTATTTATAAATCGACCATTTTGTAAATATCTATGCCCACTCGGTGCACTATACAGCATTTTTAATAGATTCAGCTTTTATCAAATGAGTCTCGACAGAAATAAATGCACAAATTGTCGAAGCTGTGAACGTGGATGTCCGATGAATGTTGAAATACTCAAAAATATTAACAGCGCAGAATGCATCCGCTGTGGCAAATGTAAAGCAGTTTGTCCTCATGGAGCAATTTCCTCAGGATTCACAAACACTAAATAAGTGCTACATGACAAGATTTTTTAACTCGGGATTCCGTAATCAATGCTAAAAAATTTTGCCGTTTCATTTGACATTGTTTCATTGCTAAAAAGCAGCTATAATAAAACAGTGGTTCTGAGGCGATAAAAATGCAAATTGTTTTGGGAATAGGTACGACAATTTTGGCTATTTTATTATCGGTTTGGATGGCAGGTAAGTATGCTAAATCATTTGTTGATTCTACACATTTTGTCTGCCCTTACTGTCAAACGGCGTTTAAATTGTCAAAACTTGATTTTATGTTTGCGTTGAAGACTGGTGTTCAAAATGAACGCATTGTCACCTGTCCATATTGTGGATGCAGAGGTAAAATGACACTTTTTAACGATTGAACAAAACTTAATATCTTTTGAACGAAGGATGTTCCCCAATAATTAATGCAATAATTATTGGGGATTTACCTTTCTGTAAGAAAAACAAAATCATAGTTGGGCAGAACTTTGTCAAATCGATTTGTTCCGAAAAGAATAGCTGTTCATATTCTTTTATGATACAATAATAAGCAGCATCTAACTTTTTGATAGGAGTAAAAGCCATGATTTCTAGAAAAGATTTTTACAATAACACGAGAAAGCCGGAAGGCTTTCTTGGAAAAATGATGATCAATCGAATGAACAGCAGGCATTCGAAGTTATCGTCCTGGGGATTGGCTCATCTTAAACTTTTTTCGCCAACAACCATTATTGAACTTGGATGTGGTGGCGGGCGAAACGCTGCTGAATTACGCCGAATGTTTCCTGCTGCAACATTGACTGCATTGGATCATTCGGAAGTATCCATCGCAGCCACCAGCAAATGCAATCACGGCGATATTGTTACGAAGCGAATGGAAGTGGTATTAGGTGATGTTTCATCACTGCCTTTCGAAGACAGTGTGTTTGATTTGGCGACAGCGTTTGAAACAGTGTATTTTTGGCCTGGTCCTGTTGCCAGTTTTAAAGAAGTGTGTCGCGTGCTGCGACCAGGCGGGATCTTCATGATCGTTAATGAATCCGACGGGGAAAATGGCGCTGAAGAAAAATGGTCAAAGACCATAGAAGGATTGCGTGTCTATGATAAGCTGGAGCTGATTCACGGGCTAAAAGAAGCTGGTTTCTCGGAATTTTCAATTGACCATGATCAGTCACGTCATTGGCTGTGTGTAATAGCAAGAAAATAGGTGTGGTTCATATTTAAAACAGCAATAGAGAATACACTCTCTATTGCTGTTTTTATGTGACAAAACTGTCATCTGCAATAGCTTGCGGTCATTAAAAATTCTTCTTACAATAAAAGAAACTTCGTGATAAAGGAGGCTGATTTATCATGAAAACCATTTTATTAGTTGAAGATGATGGTTTGATTGCCGTACATTTAATCAATTTATTAAATAGTGATGGATATAAAGTCATTCATGTAACTTCACAACAAAAAGCTCAGGCAGCATTGCAAACTCACTCCTTTGACCTAGCGCTTGTTGATATTGCATTACCAGATGGCAACGGCTTTTCCGTTCTAACCGATATTCATTCACAGAAAAACATTCCTGTGATCTTTCTTACCGCTTCCGGTGATGAAAGCAGTGTGGTTACAGGTCTAAATTTGGGAGCAGCAGATTATATTATTAAGCCATTTCGGCCACGTGAGTTAATGGCACGTATTTCTGCGGCATTGAGAACAAAACAAACGGAAACCCAATATAAAATTGGAACATTACTGATTGATACAGCGAGTGGAAATGTATATAAAAATGGGGAGGAAATTTTTTTAACCGCTTTGGAATATCGTCTGCTGCTCATTTTCATTAACCACCCATCACAAATATTAACTCGATCTCAACTACTAAACGCTATGTGGGATGCCGCCGGAGAATTTGTTAATGATAACACACTGACGGTATATATCAAACGTTTACGCGAGAAAATAGAAGATACTCCAGCAAGTCCACAATACATAGTGACTGTACGAGGAGTTGGTTATCGTTTGGGAGAAAATCATGTTTCGCAATAAAGAAATCCGTCTGCTATCTTTCTGTTTTGTTTTATGGTTTATTATCGCACTGATCCTTTCAATTATGTTAGAGAAATCGACCTCTTCCATTTTGATTATTGCAACGTTGGGATACAGTGCAATGTTTTATTATTTTGTACGATGGCGTTATCATCGTATATCAGAATTGACTGAAGAAATTGATCAGGTTTTGCATCATTCGGAAAAAGTGTTTATCAGTCAGGAAGAAGAAGGAGAATTATCCATTCTTGAAAGTGAAATTGCAAAAATGACCATACGTATTCGTGATCAAAATGAAGCATTGTTAAAGGAAAAGAAACATCTTGCAGATGCGCTGGCTGATATCGCTCATCAGCTGCGTACACCTCTAACAGCTGCAGAACTGATAGTAAATCGTTTGGATAGCTGCGAGAACAAATTAGAGCGTGAAATTTTATTGCAAGAAACCTCTGCACTTTTTCGACAGATGGATCAGCTATTAACGATATTGTTAAAACTCTCGCGTCTTGATGCTGGGATTGTTTCCTTCGAAAAAGCGGATATTATTGTCATGGAGCTGATAGAACAAGTTGCTCGACGTTGTGCCATATCCATGGAACTACACGACATTGATTTAGAGATAGAGATGACAGAGGATATCAAAATTTATGCCGATCCTATATGGATGGCAGAGGCAATACAAAATATTATTAAAAACGCCATTGAAAGCATTGGGAATGGTGGTAGTATCTCCATATCCGCCCAAAGCACACCATTATATACAGAAATTGTTATTTCCGATAATGGCCCGGGATTAAGCCAACAGGATTTATTACATCTTTTTGAGCGATTTTACCGTGGACGCAAGTCAACATCAACAGGTTTTGGTGTTGGTCTGGCGTTAAGCAAAGCTATTATTGTGCATTTAGGTGGCACCATTCAAGCGAAAAATCGTGTTGATGGTCATGGAGCCATGTTTATTATTCGGTTTTAGGTGAATAACTTGTCATTTTAAATTCATAATATTGTCATATTGCTTCGTTACACTGTAAGTAATCCAAAATTTAACAGGGAGGTCATTCATATGGATTTCTTACGTATTGAAAATGTTTGTAAACGATATGGAAAAGGCAACACACAAGTGACGGCGCTTGATCATGTCTCTCTAACGGTCAATCACGGAGAATTTATTGCGGTTACCGGCGCCTCTGGTTCCGGAAAATCTACTTTATTGCATGTAATAGCAGGGGTTGATGTACCAACAAGCGGAAAAATTCTTTTGAATGGACAGGATGTCTATGCACAATCATCTGAAAAACTCGCTATTTTCCGTCGTCGTCAGGTAGGATTGATCTATCAGTTCCATAATCTTATTCCAACGCTTACTGTTGAAGAGAATATCACTTTACCGATACTTATGGATCGGCGAAAAGTAAATACACAACGATTAAATGAACTTCTCGAACTCTTGGGCTTATCTGACCGACGACATCATTTACCTAATCAACTTTCCGGCGGCCAACAACAACGTGTTGCTATTGGAAGAGCGCTGATGAATGCACCTGCAGTGATGCTTGCAGATGAACCTACCGGAAGCCTGGATAGCAAAAATGGTCACGAAATAATTCGTTTATTAAAAGAGAGTCATCAAATTTATGGTCAAACACTCATTTTAGTTACTCACGATGAAAACATCGCATTGCAAGCTAATCGTATCATTACCATTACCGATGGTCGAATTAGTCGAGACGAAAGGCAGGTATGAATGCGATGAATATATTTAATAAAATTGCCTTGCAGAACTTGCGCAAAAATCGCGCACGTACATTTGCAACCATCGTCGGTGTGATATTGTCAACAGCGCTGCTCACTGGCATTGTCTGTTTTGTTGTTTCATTGCAAAACTACATGGTGTCTGGTGCAATAGAAAAATATGGTGATTGGGAAATTGCTTTTACTAACGCTGATCAAGAGTTCATTCAGTCACAAGAAAAAGACTCTCGTGTGAAAAACATTGTTTCTTTTAGCAACATCGGTTATGCAAGATTGTCTACTGGCAAAAATCCTGATAAGCCTTATGCATTTTTAGCTGGTTTTAACGATGAAACCTTAGATGTATTACCACTTACCTTGATCAGTGGGCGCATGCCAGAAAACGAACAAGAAGTAGTTATTCCTTCACATCTTGCTTCGAACGGCGGAGTACGGTTATCTATTGGCGACTCGGTATCTTTTGAAGTGGGCCAACGTGTCAAAACAAATGGTCAAGTTTTATCACAGGATACCGCGTACCTTCATGAGAAAGAAAAACTTATAAACACTGAGACACGCACCTATACAGTCGTGGGAATCTGTCAAAGACCAAGTTTTGAGGACGTTTCATCGCCGGGCTACACTCTGATAACCAAAAGCAGCGCCGATATCACACCACAAAATGAGACAGCCTTTGTTGGGTTAAACAATCCTGCTGATGTTCGCGACTTTATGGCTGACGGCGATTCGAATATTTTGCTGAATGATAATGTGTTACGCTTCTTGGGGCTTTCTGAAGACACATTTTTTAACACCTTATTGTACACTGTTGTCGTGATCCTTGTTGCCATTGTTTTAATCGGCTCTGTCTGCTTGATATACAATGCCTTTAATATGTCACTTGGAGAACGAATGCAGCAGTTGGGCGTGCTTCTTTCTGTTGGTGCAACACCAAAACAGCTACGCTATTCTGTGATTTTCGAAGGATTATGCATAGGATGCATAGGAATTCCGCTTGGTTTACTTGTTGGGATTCCAGCAATTGCAATGGTTCTGCGATTGGTGTCCGAAAAATTTAATACACTTCTTTATGACAACATCCCGCTGAACTTACAAATCTCGCCAAAGGCTTTGGAAACGGTCGTTGCGCTAAGCATCCTAATTATTTTAATTTCTGCGCTTATACCAGCTCATAAAGCCTTAAAGAAATCCATCATGGATTGTATTCGGCAGCAAAGCAGTTTTTGTGAAAACAATAATGTTACAAAATCTTTCGGAATCATTGAGCAGGTGCTCGGGTTCGAAGGAAGTATTGCCTTGAAAAACTTCAAGCGTAATAAAAAACGTTATCGAAGCGTGATTGCTTCTTTGATATTAAGTATTTTATTATTCGTCTCTGCCAGCTCATTCAGTGACAGCTTGCATCAAACAGCGGATGGTATGGCAACGGTTACAAACTACGACGTTGGAGTAACCATTGAAAAATGTAGTGATGAAACGTTGACGCTTCTTTATGATTCTCTGAAAAATTTGGAGGGAATTTCGGACAGTAATATGCAGGCGATTTATCAAAAAACTTGTCATTTTGATGTTTCAACATTTTCCGATAAACTATGCGACGAATTGGCGCTCTCCGATTCTAGTCCTATGACAGAGTTAAACATTATCTTTGAAGTGATAGATGATAAAAGCTATGAAAATCTTTGTTCTCATTTAAAACTTGAAACAGGGAATTTAATTGGGGTGGCAAAACTTTTAGACGACACATCAACCGACATGTTCAAGCAAAAAAACATTTCGGTATCAATCTCAGAACAATCCAAAAAAGTAACTCTTGTTGATTCGATGCTGCCAGATATTCCACCTTCAGC
>OGRU01001122.1_pt1 | contig 21566 bp, 20 predicted proteins | sample 1553541 | NCBI WGS metagenome assembly OGRU01 (sample SAMEA2580068, study PRJEB22360) | human gut metagenome | biome: human gut; feature: human-associated habitat; material: faeces | place: Denmark | collected 2008/2010
CGCCTGCCTGGCCTGCGGCGTAAACTATATGGACACTGCCAACTACGAGCCGGAAAACACCGACGACCCCGCGTGGCGTGCCATCTACGAGAAGCGCTGCAAGGAGGCCGGCTTCTCCGCTTACTTTGACTACAGCTGGCAGTGGGCGTACAAGAAAAAGTTTGAGGACGCCGGCCTGACCGCGCTGCTGGGCTGCGGCTTTGACCCGGGCGTGACCCAGGCCTACTGCGCCTACGCCGCCAAGCATGAGTTCGACTCCATCGACACCATCGACATCCTCGACTGCAACGGCGGCGATCACGGCTATGCGTTCGCCACCAACTTCAACCCCGAGATCAACCTGCGCGAGGTCTCCGCCCCCGGCAGCTATATGGAGAACGGCAAGTGGGTCGAGATCCCGCCCATGAGCATCAAGCGCGAGTACAACTTTGACCAGGTCGGTCAGAAGGATATGTACCTGCTGCATCATGAGGAAATTGAGTCTCTTGGCAAGAACCTGCCCGATGTCAAACGCATCCGCTTCTTCATGACCTTCGGCCAGAGCTACCTTGACCACATGCGCTGCCTGGAGGATGTGGGCATGCTCTCCACCACGCCCATCAATTACAACGGTCAGGAGATCGTGCCCATCCAGTTCCTGAAAGCGCTGCTGCCCGACCCCGCCAGCCTCGGTCCCCGCACCAAGGGCAAGACGAACATCGGCTGCATCTTCACCGGCAAAAAGGACGGCAAGGACAAGACCTACTACATTTATAATGTGTGCGACCATCAGGAGTGCTACCGCGAGGTCGGCAGTCAGGCCATCAGCTACACCACCGGTGTGCCCGCGATGTGCGGTGCGCTGATGATGCTGACCGGCGAGTGGACCAAACCCGGCGTCTACACGGTGGAGGAGTTCAATCCCGACCCGTTCCTCGACGCGCTGGACAAGTACGGCCTGCCCCGCAGCGAGAACCATGACCCGGTTCTCGTGGACTGATGGCGCAGCGCGACGCACGGCCGCCGTTTGCGGCCATCGACGGCGCAGTGCCGCCGGAATTTTCCGCCCTTCCCACGCCCTGCTACCTGCTGGATGAAGCTGCCCTGACCCGCAACGCGGAGATTCTGGGCGGGTTGGCCCGTCGTACCGGGTGCAAGGTGCTGCTGGCGCAAAAGGCGTTCAGCAACTACAATTTGTACCCGCTGCTGGCGCCGCACCTCGCAGGCACCGAGGCCAGCGGCCTGTATGAGGCGCGGCTCGGCGCGGAGGAAATGCCCGGCAAAGAAGTGCACGTTTTCTGCGCGGCCTACCGCGCAGATGAAATGGACGAGCTGCTGCGGTACGCTGACCATATCGTCTTCAACTCGCCCGCGCAGCTGGCAAAATTTGGCCCCGCGGCCAAGGCGGCTGGCAAAAATGTGGGACTGCGCATCAATCCCGAGTGCTCGACCCAGGACGGCCATGCGATTTACGACCCCTGCGCCCCCGGCAGCCGTTTGGGCACGACCCGCGCCCAGTGGGACGCGGCAGCGGCAGAAAATTCTGCCCTGCCCGGGCTGTTGGACGGCCTGCACTTTCACACTTTATGTGAGCAGGACGCCGATGCGCTGGCCGTGACGCTGGACGCAGTGGCAGAGAAATTCGGCGATTTGCTGCCAAAAATGAAGTGGCTCAACTTCGGAGGTGGGCATCACATCACCCGCCCCGGCTACGACATGGCCACTTTGGAAAAGTGTATCCGCCGCGCCCGGAATGACTGGGGCGTGACGGTTTATCTGGAACCCGGCGAGGCCTGCGCCCTGAACGCAGGGTATCTCTTGACCCGCGTGCTGGACGTGGTGCAAAACGGCGATACGACGGTTGCCATCTTGGATGCCAGCGCTGCCTGCCATGCACCGGACGTGATCGAGATGCCCTACCGCCCGCCGCTGCTGGGGGCAGGGGAACCCGGCGAAAAGCCCTGCACTGTGCGGTTGGCCGGGCCGACCTGCCTTGCGGGGGATGTCATCGGTGATTACAGCTTTGACGCTGTGCCTGCCGTGGGAGATCTGCTGGTGTTCGGCGATATGGCCATTTACACCACCTGCAAGAACAACACCTTCAACGGTATGCCCCTGCCCGGTATTTACGCCCGCAAGCCAGACGGCACTACGCGGAAAATCGTGACGTTCGGATATACAGATTTCAAATGTCGGCTGGGAAAATAAGCTGCGATACATGCAAAGCGCCCACCGGCAGGCCGTTGCTGCGCCGTATTATCTCGTATTTTCGCATATTTTGGCACAAAAGAAGCTGCTCACTCCGTAGGGAATGAGCAGCTTCTCACTTTTAAGCCTGCCTTCATGGCTTTTCTTTCATCATGAGTCGTCCGGCACCGACATTGGCTGACAGGCAGAGGTTATGCAGCGGTCACTTTTTTGCTTCACCCGGATGGGGGACAGGGGGCATTTTCGTGAACAGAGCTTTCAGCGCCAGCGGCGTGGCGACGCTGGAAACCACGATCAAAAGGATGACCGCCGTAAAATAAACAGGCTCGACAACGCCGACCTCAAGGCCCTTCTGGGCCACGATCAAGGCGACCTCGCCGCGGGTCATCATGCCGACACCGACTTTAAGAGAGTCTCCCCAGTTGAAACGGCAGGCTCTGGCCGCCAGTCCGCAGCCGATGATTTTTGCCAGCAGGGCAACGAGAACGAAGCAAACACTGAACAGCAGAATTTCCGGCGTCAGTCCGCTGATGTCGGTCTTTAAACCGATGCTGACAAAGAAAATCGGCGCAAAAATGACATAGTTGCTGATGTCGACCCGGCGCTCCACATAAGCGGCGTCGTGCAGCGTACAGAGAACGATACCGGCAATATAAGCGCCGGTAATATCCGCAATGCCAAAGTATTTCTCGGCAATATAGGCCATTGCAAAGCAGAATGCAAGGCTGGCAATCGTTATGCGCTGCGTATGGGGATTGCGGGAATCCAGCCACTTCATGGCGCAGTGGAACACATAGCCGATACCAACGGCAACCAGAAAGAACAGCGCAGTCTGGACCAGCACGCCGCCGATGCCGGTGCCCTCACCGGAGCTGGCACCCAGCACACAGGTCAGCACGATAATGCCGATGACATCATCAATGACGGCAGCGCTGACAATGGTAGTGCCAAGGAAGCTCTTTAAGTGGCCCAACTCCTGCAGCGTTGCCACCGTGATGGACACGCTGGTTGCGGTCATAATCGTGCCGATAAACAATGCGCGGAAGAATTCCGGGCTGCCGATTGCCGAAAAGCCGTAGAATGCGCTGTAGAGCAGCGTACCGCCCATCAACGGTACAAGCACACCGATGCAGGCGATCAGCGTGGCAATAGGCCCGGCCCGCATCAGTTCTTTCAGGTTGGTGCCAAGTCCTGTGGAAAACATCAGCAGCACAACGCCGATTTCAGCAAAAACGGAGATCGTGTCGTTGATCTGCACCAGATTGAGCAGACAGGGCCCAATCAGCAGACCGGCGAGAATTTCACCGACCACCTGCGGGGCCTTGCACTTGCGGGCAGCCAGGCCAAAAAACTTGGCGCTCAGAATAATAATTGCCAAATCACGGAAGATGGAATACATACATGTCATCTCTCTCAATTTACTGTAATCCATCCTTGTTATAGCACTTCTTCCAGATTTTTTCAATAGCTGAAACCGCCTTTTGGAGTTATCGTCGGATATTGTATAAATGTGGTAAACTGTAAGCCAATAACAAGGCAAAGCGCTTGCAATAATGTCCGTAGTATGATAAAATTCCAATTTGGAAAAGTTATAATATGCTTTACTTCATGGCTTGCTGCGTCCGACAGGGTTCGGCGGCAAGCGGTATACAACCTATATAATAAGGAAGGGAAGCGCATGTTCCATTTTTCAAACGGGCATCACCACACAGGAAAAACGTCAATGAGCAGGGCAAAAGTGTATGGTCTGCTTATGGCTTTGGCTATGCTTTTTATGGCAGGTCTGTGCGCCTGTTCCGCACAGCCGCACTCTGCGGCAGAGACTGCGCCGCAGACGATTGTGGTCGGCATTGATGTGTTTGACCCTTACAGCTATCTGGACAGGAACGGGCAGTTTGCCGGCATCGACGTGGAACTGGCGACGGAAGCGTTTTCACGACTTGGCTATACGCCGGAATTCCGGACGATTTCATGGCCGGACAAAGACAACCTTCTCAGCGACGGAACGATCGACTGTATCTGGTCATGCTTCAGCATGAACGGGCGGGAAACCAAGTACCAATGGGCCGGTCCGTATATGTACAGCCGTCAGGTCGTGGCTGTTCGTGCAGACAGCGATATCCAGTCGCTGTCCGATCTGGCCGGTAAGCGCATCGGCGTACAGGCAACCACAAAGGCGGAGTCGCTGTTTCTCGGCGAAATTTCCTCTTTGCTGCCCGAGGTCAAGCAAGTCAACAGCTTTGAGACGACAGAGGATATGTTTGCGGCACTGCGCAAAGGCTATGTAGATGCCGTCGCGGGCCATGAAGCACTGGTAGCCAAGTTGACAAATCTGGATGAAAGCAGTTACCGTGTGCTGGCAGAGAGTCCTTACAGTTCCGAACTTGGCGTTGCCTTCGCAAAGGACACCCATGAGGATTTGGCTGTGCAGCTGACCCAAACTCTGGAAGATATGAAGCAGGACGGAACGATTGGCCGCGTTGCAGAAAAATTCGGACTTGATGCAGAGAAAACTGTGTGGGGGGAACAGGGAAAATGAATGAGAAAAAGCAGTCCGGCAAAAAAAGACTGTTTTTGCTTGTGTTAGTTGCGTTCGGCATTGTACTTTGGATCACATTCACGAATCTGAACCGAATTGCACTGCGTCATACATTGGATGAAACGATTGGTTTTGTAAAGATCCGCTTAGAGCAGTACGAGACTGATGCGGCCAACGACCGCGTGAAAAGCCTTGTCCGCCTGCTGGATAAAACGGTAAGCCTTGGCAACGAAATGACGCTGAAGGAGGGTTTCGGCACGCAGGACCTGGACTCTTTTGCAGAGGAACAGCGTCTGACCGGTGCGCTTGTATTAGATGAAAACCTGAATGTTGTCATGCAGACCACAAAGGGCGGCAACGCCATGCCGCTGTGGGAGAAGCTGATCGACAGCCCCTATGTACACAATATCGTTGACTATCCAAAAAAGACATACTCGACCCGTCTGGAAGAAAATGGGATATTCTATGATTTTGCCGCGGTGGCACGCGCGGATGCACCAGGTATCCTGATTACCTATATACAGAAGGACAATGAGGATATTGGGGATTTGACGGTAGATTCCCTGTTGAAAGATTTTCCGTTAGAGCTTGGCGGCATCGCTACGATCACGGAGAACGGCAGGGTCATCAGCAGCAACAGCAGCAAACAGGTAAACAAGGCAATAGAGGACTGCCAGGAATTATATAACGGAACCTTCGGTGCTGCGGAGGATGGCATTGTGCGCCTGAACAGCCATCAGGGCGTCTGGTACGGCAGCCGGGAAAATACCGAGAACTATGCGCTCTTTGTATTTTTCCCGGCATCTCAGGTGTTCATGACGCGCAACATTGTCTGTGCATCCTATCTGGCCATAGCCGTAATGGTCTTTTTAATGGCACTGCTGTGGCAGACAAAAATGGAAAAAGACGCGCTGCGGCAGCACCAGAAACGTACTGGAATTATCACAGCGCTTGGCACGGCGTATACGTCCATTTCACTGGTGGACTTGAAGAAAAACACCGTTGAAATCGTCAAGAACGCGTCCGATACGGTCAAGAAGCAGAAGCACTTTGCACTGAAACGATCCGTACAGCAGGAGCAAATCGAGAAAATTATCGCGGAGCCATACCGTGAGGAGTATCTCGCCTTTGCGGACATGGCGACAGTGGCCGAACGTCTGAAGGGTCACACCTCTTTGGCTTTTGCGTCTCAGACTGTCGACAGGAAATGGATCCTTACGCTGATCACACCGCAGCGAAAAGACGCGGACGGCAACGTAACAGCCGTATTGGTTGCCACCCGCGACGCTACCGAGGAAAAGCGGCGGGAGCAAAAGCAGGAGGATGCCCTGCGCGATGCACTGGCGGCGGCGGAACACGCCAATAAGGCCAAAACTGTATTCCTGAACAGTATGTCGCACGATATTCGCACCCCGATGAATGCCATTATCGGGTTTACGGCCCTTGCCACGGCGCATATTGATAACATTGACCTCGTCAAAGAGTATCTGAAGAAAATCAGCGTATCGGGCCAGCATCTGCTCAGTCTGATCAACGATATTCTGGATATGAGCCGTATCGAAAGCGGCACGGTTAAACTGGACAACACAGAAGTCCACCTGCCCGATGTGCTGCACGACCTGCGCACGATCATTCAAGGCAATATCAGCGCCAAACAGCTTGACCTTTACATCGACACGCAGGATGTGCACCACGAGGATATTATCACCGATAAGCTGCGCCTGAATCAGGTCCTGCTCAACATCGTAGGCAACGCTGTCAAGTTTACACCGGCAGGCGGTACCATCAATATCCGCGTTGAAGAAAAGCCGTCTGCCCGCAGTGGGTATGCGACCTTTGTTTTCAGCGTGAAAGATAACGGTATCGGTATGTCGAAGGACTTCCAGGCGCACGTTTTTGACTCTTTTTCACGGGAACAGACTGCGACAAGAAGCGGCATTCAAGGTACGGGTCTTGGCATGGCCATCTCGAAAAACATCGTAGATATGATGGGCGGAACCATCGCCGTCAAGAGCGAGCAGGGAAAGGGCAGCGAGTTTACGGTCACCCTGGACTGCAAGGTTTGTACGGAATCGGTGAAATATCCGCCGATTCCGGGCCTGAAAGGCGCCCGTGCACTGGTTGTGGATGATGATGCACAGACCTGCATGAGCGTAAGCAAAATGCTGCGGGAAATTGAGATGGAAGCCGACTGGACGACCTCCGGCAAGGAAGCTATCCTGCGCGCGAGGGAGGCGCACAATCAGGGTGCGGAGTTCAAGGTTTACATCATTGACTGGCTGATGCCGGATATGAACGGCATTGAGACGGTGCGCAGGATCCGTAAAGTAATCAAACCCGGCACGCCGATCATCATATTGACGGCCTACGATTGGGCCGACATTGAGGACGAGGCCCGGCAGGCCGGTGTCACGGCGTTTGTTTCCAAACCGCTGTTTATGTCGGAACTGCGCGATGCACTGACACACAAAGTGGTGTCGGGCAGGCAGCCCCTTCTGCCCAAGCACGGCGACTATATGGGCAAAAAGGTGCTGTTGGTCGAGGATAACGAACTGAACCGCGAGATTGCAACGGCCATTCTGGAAGAAGCCGGACTGAAAGTGGACGCCGTTGAGGACGGCACGGATGCCGTGGCCAAAATGAACGAGGCTGCGGAGGATGAGTATGATCTGATCCTGATGGATATTCAGATGCCCAAAATGGACGGATACACCGCCACCCGGGAGATCCGTACATTGAGCAGCAATAAAAAGGCAAACATTCCCATTGTGGCCATGACAGCCAACGCTTTTGAGGAAGACCGCCAAAAAGCATTCAAAGCAGGGATGAATGCACATATTGCAAAACCGATTGATGTGAACATCCTGATGGGAACACTGGATAAAGTTTTCAAACAGAATTCGTGATCGCGTTTAAATAGCGTACAAAGGATCTGTACGGCAAAGTAAAAAGCATATACAGCTGCGTTTATGGAGAACGGCCTCTCGGCGGTTCGCAACGCGATGCTGTATATGCTTTTTTTCATGCGCAATCTGTCAGCCGCCCAGCTCCACCATGCGGCGGATGCAGCGCCCGGCTCCCTGCATGACGTCCTGCGGCAGGGTGATTTCCTCGCCGCCGCTGCCCTGCAGGCAATGGTAAATGTCCATCAGGGTGGTCAGTTTCATGTTCATGCAAGTAAGCTGCACGGCCAGCGGATAGAACCGCTTTTCCGGGCAAGCATAGGAGAGGTGCTCCACGATGCTGTTTTCCGTGCCGATGATGAACTCTTTGGCATCGGACTTTTCTGCATAAGCCATAATGCCGGTGGTAGAGCCAACATAATCAGCCTGCTCCACGACCTCGGGGCGGCATTCGGGATGAACCAGAAGCAGCGCCTCCGGGTGGGCAGCGCGGGCTTTGGCTACATCTGCTGCCGAACATACGATATGGCGTGGGCAGCCGCCGTGGTAAAAGGCAAACTGCTTTTCCGGCAGCTGCTTTGCTACATAGCCGCCCAAATTGGGATCTGGGATGAACAGAATCTTATCGTTTTTCAGCGCACTGCAAATTTTCAGCGCGCTGGAGGACGTCACACAGACATCGCAGGCCGTTTTCAGCTCCGAAGTTGTATTGATGTACGCCACCACGGCGTAGCCTGGGTACTGCTTTTTCAATTCCTGCAAGGTCGGCAGATCAAGCTGCTCGGCCATAGGGCAGCCCGCCATGGGGTTGGCCAGCCAGACAGTTTTCTCCGGGCTTAAAATTTTGCAGGTCTCGGCCATGAAGCGCACACCGCACATGATGACCCCGTCAGCGTTGGTTTTGCCCGCCTGCACGCTCAACCCGTAGGAATCGCCGGTGTAATCGGCGACTTCCAGCACAGGCTGGCTCTGGTAGGCATGGGCCAGGATGCAGATATTCTTTTCCCGTTTCAGGCGCAGGATCTCCTGCTGCAGTTCATGGACAGTCATAATTATGCCTCGTTTTCTTTCTAATGCTCCCACGGTTGCAGCGGAGCCAGAAAACCGTGCTCTTTCAGTTCTTTTTCGATCAGGCTCAGCCTGTCCGGGGTGGCTGCCTCCACCAGATGATAGTGGTAGCCGTCGGTGGCGGTGGACAGCACCGTGGAGGAACTGTCCTCAAACGATTGCAGAAATTCCCGCACGTCCTGCCGGGAACGGATGTCCATCTCAGCGGTGATACGGCCATAGACCCGGTGGCTGATGCTGATATTCTTGACCTGGCCGCCACAGTCCACAATCAGGTTCAGCTCCTGCCCGGTTCGGTCAGGTGTGTGGCGCACCTTGAACTCCCGTGTGCAGCCGGCAGGCTGATCAGGCTGCTCCAGCACATAGCCGCGTGCAGTGGAAATGATCCCGGGGTGTGATGCCCGTATGACCGCCAGATCCTGCACGATGACCTGACGGCTGACGCCGTAATGGGTAGCCAGCGTGCGGGCGGCAATAGGCGCTCCGGCATGGGCAAGCTGCTGCAAAATGGCGGCGCGGCGCTCTGCAGTGGTCATATCAGGCCTCCCCCTCGGTCAGGGGCCGCAGATGCTTCATGGAAAGATCCAGAATGGGGGCCGAATGGGTCAGGGCGCCGCTGGACACATAGTCAATGCCAATGTCCCGCAGACGGGCAATGTTTTCCCGCGTGACATTGCCGGAGCACTCGGTCTTGGCGCGGCCTGCAATCAAAGTCACAGCCTTGCGCATATCCTCGTCGCTCATGTTATCCAGCATGATGATGTCCGCATCGGCTTCCACGGCCTCTTTGACCTGTTCCAGCGTTTCAACCTCCACCTCGATCTTGCGGACGAAAGACGCATACTGCCGGGCCATCTTGACAGCCTTCGCCACGCCGCCGGCAGCGCCGATGTGGTTATCCTTCAGCAGAACGCCGTCGGACAGGCCGGTGCGGTGGTTGCTGCCGCCGCCAACGCGGACAGCGTACTTTTCAAAAATGCGGTTGTTGGGGCTGGTCTTACGGGTGTCCAGCAGGGTGATGCCGGTTCCCTCCAGCAGGGCAGACAACTGATGGGTATAGGTGGCAATGCCGCTCATTCGCTGCAGGTAGTTCAGCGCAACGCGCTCGCCGGAAAGCAGGGCGCGTATATCGCCCGTAACAACGGCCAGCTTCTGGCCGGGCTGTACGGTATCGCCGTCCCGGCAGAAGAATTCCACTTTGGCGCCGGGGTCCAGCAGCGTAAAGACGCGGGCATAGACCGCCAGGCCGGCAACAATGCCGTCCTCCTTGGCAATCAGATCCACGGTGCCGGGGCAGGCGCGGGGCATGACGGCGTTTGTGGAAACATCCTCCTCCGGAATATCCTCCCGCAGCGCTTGCAGCAGCAGCGGGTCTATATGCAGCAGCTGGGTGATCTCATTCATGGTTTTTACTCCTCTCAATAGCGGTCAGAACCTCCTGCCGATACGCGGCAAACAGCGGTTCCTGTTCACGGTATGGGGCCAAATCGGGCTTATCGCCTGTAAAGACAGGCGGTTCTCCGTATAGTATATCATCTGCCGCGCGCTGTGCAAAGACCAAAGATTCCAGCAGGGAATTGCTGGCCAGCCGATTGCGTCCATGCACACCGTTGCAGCAGGTCTCGCCGCAGGCATACAACCGGGGCAGTGCTGTGCGGCTGCTCAGGTCCGCCGTGATGCCGCCCATAAAATAATGCTGGGCCGGTACAACGGGGATCGGTTCATGGATGGGGTCGTACCCCTCCTCCTCGCAGCGCTCCAGAATGTTGGGGAAATGCTCACGGATAGCCGCCTCACCGATGGGGCGCATATCCTCCCACACACAGTCGGTGCTGTCCTTTTCCATCTGTGCGCGGATCGCTGCGCTCACCACGTCGCGGGGCTGCAATTCGTTGGTAAATCGGTTCCCGTTTTTATCCAGCAGCAGCGCACCCTCCCCGCGAACCGATTCCGAAATCAGAAAGCGACGGCCTTTTCGGTGGCTGTACAAAGTCGTGGGGTGGATCTGGATATAGTCCAGATGCTCACAGGCAACGCCGTGACGCAGGGCCATGGCGATGGCATCCCCCGTGATGTGGGGGAAGTTGGTGGAGTTTTTATACAACCCGCCGATGCCGCCGCAGGCCAGCACCACCGCCCCTGCCCCGATGGCTCGGTTCGCCGTCCGGGCCGGCAGCAATGACACCGCCACAGGCCGAGGCATCGGCGAAGAAATCCAGCAGAGTCGTATGCTCGCGCAGTTCGATGTTCTCGCAGCGCAGGACCTCGTTCAGCAGGGTCTGGGTGATCTCGTGGCCGGTAATATCCTCATGGAACAGAATGCGCGGGCGGGAGTGCGCTCCCTCCCGGGTAAAGCGCAGAGCCCCGTGGTCATCCCGCGCAAAGCGGACGCCGCGGCGCACCAGATCCCGGATGATCGAGTTGGAGGAACGAATCATCAGGTCTACTGTGGCGGGGTTGTTCTCGTAATGGCCTGCCCGCATCGTATCATCAAAAAAGGAGCGGTAGTCTGCCTCGCCATGCTGCATGCAAATGCCGCCCTGCGCAAGGAAGGAGTCGCTCTCGTCCGCTTTCTGCTTTGTAAGCAGAAGAATGCGGTACCGTGCAGGCAGATTCAGGGCGCAGTAAAGACCCGCAGCGCCGGTGCCGACGATGACTACGTCAAAATAGTCATCCATATTAGCCATTTTCATGTGGTTTCCTCGGTTTCTTCTGTAATTCCAACTTTGACAGTATAGCATCGTTCATTACATGTGTCAAGACACATGTAATGATATATAGTGACGCCCCGCCATGTGCAATAAACTTCGGCATAAAAAACAACAGGAACACTGCTGTACACTGCAATGTTCCTGTTGTTTTTATTAGGGCAATACCGCATAATTCTAAGTACCGATACGGCGAGCGAGGCACGGCAGCTGCTAAGCCAAAAGCGCAGATAATACTTTGTGTATTATCGAGCATTTTGGCAACGCAGATGCCGTGCCGCAGCCGCCGGAGCGGTGCTTAAGCCGTAAGGCGGGAATTATGCGGTGTTGCCTTAGGTTGGCCGCTGCAAAGCGTTACAAATCGTTCCGCAGCTTTACGGCACTCCGTTCGGCGATGCACTGCTTTAAGGCGTTGATCATCTTGGCTTCGTCCAGCGGTTTGGCCAGGTGAATATCCATGCCCGCCAGACGGCTGTCCATAATATCCTCGGAAAAAGCATTGGCGGTCATGGCAATGATGGGGATGATTTCCGCGTCGGGGCGGTTCATGGCGCGGATGGTTCTGGTGGCGTCCCAGCCGTTCATACGCGGCATCATAATATCCATATAGATTACGCCGAAACAGCCGGGTGCGGACTTTTCAAACAGCTCTACAGCGCACCGTGCACAGCACATGGGTCACATTGCCGGCCTCGTCCCGTTTCTTTGCAATGAAGCGCAGAGAATGCCAGCTTCTGTCGCACATGCGGTATTCTGTGGAGATATATTCTTCGCTTTTCAGTCTTTCCGCAAGGGTGAGCACATCTAGGAAACGGCGGACCAGGTCGCGGTATTCGGGCACCACAGTGGCATCGCAGAGCTGATACAGCTTCTCCGAGGCACAGCCGTTGTTTCCGGTCAGGCGGTGCGTCGTAAGAAAACTGTCCCGGAAAATGTGTTGCCGCGGTAAGTTGACGGGCGACCAATGGTCGCCCTACACACGCAATAAGGCAAAAATGCAATTTTTTGACGGTCTGATATACTATATAAGGTCTACTGCAACACACCGCAAAAGGCAGCCCGCCCTCCTCCTTATAGTTCGCTAAAGTTACATTTAGCGAACTTGTACATTTCTCTTTTACGGGAGGCTTTTGCTTCCCGATGCCCCCTGCTCCCGTCATCTCGTTCTCCCTGCCGATGACTTTTATTTCCGCTTTACATGGGCAGCGCAACGGTAAATACGGTTCCTGCCCCTTCTGCCGGCTCATCCTGTACTGTACCGCCGTGCAGTGCTGCAATTTCCCGCACCAACGCCAAACCCAGTCCTGCGCCGCCCATTTCGCGGCTTCTGGATTTGTCCACACGGAAAAACGGTTCAAAGATGCTGGTTCTGTATTCATCGGGAATACCGCAGCCGGTATCTGCAACGCGCAGTATTGCTTTGCCGTTTGACCGGCTGATCGTAATCTGCACAGAACCGCCCGGCTGATTGTACTTGATTGCATTTTCCACAAGGTTGAACAGCATACGGTAAATCAGGGCATCGCTTCCGATAATATGAATATCCTCACATTCCTGATGCAAGGTGATCTGCTTTTTCTGGGCCAGCGGCGTCAGATCCGTCACAATTTCATCTGCCAGCGGCGCAAGCTCAATGCAGTCATCCCGCGGAACGGCCTGCAAATTGCTCATTTCCAGCAGGGTCCGTACAAGCGCCGATAAACGGGCTATCTGCTCTGTCTGAAAGTGTACCAGCTCTGCGGTTTCCGCGTCCGTATTCATGTGATCTTCGGCGAAGATTTCCAGTTTTGCCTGCATGATGGCCAGCGGTGTTTTCAGTTCATGGGCTGCATTCCCGGCAAACTGTCGCTGTAGGTCAAAGGAATGGGCCAGGCGATTCAGCATTTGATTGACAGATTGACTTAGCTGCCGAAATTCCGCAACGGTATTTTCTTCCAGCCGTACATCAACCAGATTATCCTGATCGACCTTCTCGGCCTGCTGTGCCAGCTCTTTCAGTGGTTCCAGCGCTTTGCCGCTGATAAAATAAGCAATCGCTGCGCTGAACAGCGTCACCACTGCCGTAATGTACCACCCTTTGCGGCCAAAAATCGTCTTTGTATCGTAAACCTCTTGCGAGAATTGCACCAGAAAGTCTGACATCTGATCTTCGGGGATCTCTATGGTCAGATCCTCCCCGCCGTCCTGTTGATATTGTAAAACGTACCCGTTCAGATTGTCCATACCGGAGGCGCCGGAGCGATACAGCAACAAGTTCAGGCAGATGCAGGCACCCGCAATCAGTAATGCCGTCATAAGTGTGATGCGCCATTGCAAAGATAATCGCTTCATTGCTCGCTCTCCCCCACTTCATAGCCTTCTCCGATGCGGTTTCGGATAGGATCATACCCCAGTGCCGTGCGCAGCTTTTTGCGCAGCGCCGAGATATGTACCCGAATCGAGTTGCTGAACGCATCTACGCGGCCGTCCCAGACATGTTCCATCAATTCCTCCTGACTGACAGGGCGTCCCTGATGCAGAAGCAGATATTCCAGAACACTGCTTTCCTTGCGGGTCAGTGGAACAGGTTGACCGTCCACCATAGCCACCCGGCTCTTGGTATCAAAGCTCAGTCTGCCGCATCGCAGGCAAACATTGCGCTGAATAAACTGCCGCCGTGTCAGGCTGCGGACGCGGGCTTCCAGTTCGGCCAAATGGAATGGCTTGGCCAGATAATCATTGGCGCCGGCGTCCAGGCCTTCCACCTTGTCCGCAATTTCACTGCGGGCCGACAGAATCAGAACCGGCGTTTCCAAATCGGTCTTTCGCAGTGTGCGCAGAACTGTCATTCCATCCACTCGGGGCAGGTTCAGATCCAGCAAAACAAGGTCATACTGCTCTGCCGCCAGCATTTCCAGCGCGGTTTCCCCATCACCACAGTCATCTGTTTCATACCCTGCACGGTGCAGCTTTCTGGCAACGCTTTCCCGCAGGGACGGCTCATCCTCAACCAGCAGCAAACGCATAATAAACGCTCCTTATATAAACTGTGTTTCTGTTTACTACCATTATAACAGCTTTTGCTAAAATCTGCGTTAATTTTTTCTTAGCAGAAAATTTATACCCGTTGTGCTATACTGATCTCATCAAAACAAAAAGGAGGATCGAAATGTTGAGCAAAAAGGCAATCGTTCAGGTGCTTTTTCTGCTGGCTGCCGTTATGATGATCGGTTACGGGGCATGGCGCGGTGAGGCGGGCACTGTCTTTACGAAAGCAATTCGATTATGTATGGAGTGTGTTGGCATTGGATAAGAATCGTTCGCATTTTCTGGCCCGTTTCCGGGGACTGATCCAGGCAGGTGCAGCACTGCTGACAAACATCCACCTGCCGAATTTTCTCAAAGGAACGCTTTATCAGGGCAAGGGGAAATATCTCTGCGTTCCGGGCCTGAACTGTTACTCCTGCCCCGGCGCTGCGGGGGCCTGCCCTATCGGGGCCTTTCAGGCTGTGGTCGGGTCGTCAAAGTTTCGGTTTTCCTATTATGTTACCGGCATTTTGATTCTGCTGGGCGTGCTGCTGGGGCGCTTTATCTGCGGTTTTCTCTGCCCGTTCGGTTGGCTGCAGGAGCTTTTGCATAAGATTCCCTCTCCCAAGCTGTCAACCAGACGCCTGAAACCGCTGCGCTATATCAAATATGCGGTACTGCTGATCATGGTCGTACTGCTTCCGGCTGTTATTGTCAACACATCCGGCATGGGGGATCCTTTCTTCTGCAAGTACCTGTGTCCGCAGGGCGTACTGGAGGGCGCAATTCCGCTTTCTCTTACAAACGCGGGCATACGAGCTGCTTTGGGAAAGCTGTTCAGCTGGAAGTTCTGCATTCTGCTGGCAGTTGTGGTAGGCAGCGTGGTTTTTTACCGCCCGTTCTGCAAATGGCTGTGCCCCTTGGGGGCGGTCTATGCACTTATGAATCATGTATCCCTGTTTCAGATGCGCGTTGACCGCGATACATGTGTTTCCTGCGGTGCCTGCGCAAAAGCGTGCCCGATGGATGTGGATATTACCAAAACACCAAACCACGCGGAGTGTATCCGCTGCGGTAAGTGTATAAAGTCTTGTCCGACCAAAGCGATCTGCTATCAGTACGGTTTCGGCGACAAGTCAAAAACAGAAATCAAGGAGAATTGACAATGAAACGTTTTTTTGCATCGATCACAGCCCTTCTGATGCTGCTCTCCCTCGCTGCTTGCAGCAGCACACAGACAAGCACTGCGGCAGCTTCCCAGCAAGCATCTACTTCTGAGACGGGCAAGTCTGAAAATGAGCTTATCGCAGAGGAAAACGATATTCTGGCGGCAAATAACGCCCTGTGGGAAAAGGTTTTTGCCTCCATGGACAAGAATGTTACCGACACCACACTAAGCAGCAATTACGGTGATATTCTTATGAATGCGTTGGATCATGCGAAGGACCAGTTCACCGATGAAGAATATACTGCTTTAAAGGCCGATGCGGACAAAATCCGTGAGATCGAAACACAGATCGCAGCACTGCCGCAGGATGAAGCTGCCAGCCAGTCTATGGCGCAGACGGCCAGCACATTCCCGCAGTTTGAAGGAAAGGATTTGGATGGCAACAGCGTAAGCAGCAGTCTTTTTGCCGATAATGCGTTCACCGTTGTAAATTTCTGGTTCAGCGGCTGCAAGCCCTGTGTGGACGAGATGGACGACCTTAACGCATTGAATCAGCGCATTCAAGAGCAGGGCGGCGAGGTGATCGGTATCAACACAGAAACCCTTGATGGCAACGCGGACAACATTGCCGCTGCCAAACAGATTCTGGAACAGGCCGGGGCTGCATTCCGCAACATCTATTTTGACTCTGCCAGTGATGCCGGTAAGTTTGCCCTCGGCATTATGGCCTTCCCCACCACCTGCGTTGTGGATCGTCAGGGCAACATCGTTGGTGAACCGATTATGGGCGGTATTGATAAAGAGGATAACGCTGCCACACTGCAAAAGCTGATTGATGAGGCTCTTGCGCAGTCGCAGCAGTAAATAAGAAAATAGCTTACAAACTCGCAGCAGTCATGGATACGAAAGTACCCTTTGGCTGCTGCGAGTTTGTATTTTGCTGCACCGCCGTGTGGCGGCCGATGTCCCCTGCTCCAGGGCTTACTGCCCGGTTTGCTTTCCCTCTATAGCATATATTTTGTCTTTTCGATTGTATATCAGCATTTTATACTTGACAAAGTCAAGCGTATGGACTATACTCTTTTATGTAAGGAGATGCTGCATTCACCATGTATCAAAAGACCCTATCCTACTACATCGCCATGCTGTACCGCAGCTTTGCGGATTTCACAGGCGACAAGCTGCAGGAAGTCGGACTAAATTTCGGGCTTTTGTTTTTTATTGTATATATCGGAAAAAAGCCGAACTGTACGCCTTCGGAATTGACAAAAGCATTGTCCCTTGACTGGGGGCACAGTCAACGGTGCATTAATCGTCTTACTGACGATGGCTTTATTACCAAGGAAAAATCAGGGCGTCACTATCTGCTCAACCTGACAGAACGCGGGCAGGAGGCTTTTGAAGCCGCCCACCGGATATTCTTTGACTGGGACGACAGATTTATGACGAATCTGACTGCAAAAGAAAAGGAACAGCTGCTTGCCTTATTGGAAAAAGCAACAGAAAGGATACCGCACCATGTACGAAACGATTAACAGCCCCATCAATTACGGCGGTTTGGAATTGAAAAACCGCATCATTTTTGCTCCTACCACCTTTGGCCTTGCGGAGGACGAATACTTTGAAAAGATCCGCAAGATCGCCGCAGGCGGCTGCGCCATGGTTATCATCGGTGACGTCCCCGTCGGCAAAAGCCAATTTGAGAAATCTCTTTTTGATAAAAAAGGCTTCGCCCATTATCAGAAGCTGGTCGAAATCGTCCACAGCTATGACTGCCGCATCTGCGCCCAGCTGCACCAGACCGACTCCAATATGCTGGCCATGCTGAAATACGTGCCCGGCGTTCTGACGAAGAAGATTTCAATGGAGGAGCTGCGTCCCCTGCTGAATGCCGAGGTTGCCCCTTACATCAGCAAGCTGTCCACCCGCAAGATCCATAAGATCATCAACGGCTTCGGCGAGGCCGCCGTGCTGGCTGTCAAAGCCGGGTTCGATATGGTGCAGGTCCACGGTGACCGCATGTGCGGCAGCTTCAGCTCCACTGTCTTTAACCACCGCACGGATGAATACGGCGGCAGCGCCGAGAACCGTGCCCGCTTTGCGGTGGAGGCCGTCAAGGCCATCCGCAGCCGTCTGCCGGAGATTCCCATCGACTACAAGCTGGCCGTCCGGCAGGAAGATCCCCACTACGGCAATGCCGGTGTGGTGGAGTCCGAGCTGGGTATTTTTGTACCGCTGCTGACCGATGCCGGTGTAACCAGCTTCCATGTAACGCTGGCGAACCATTCCAGTCTGGAGGACACCATTCCCCCGGCCAACCACCCGTACTTCAAAGAGCAGGGCTGCTTCCTGAAATTCTGCGATGAGGTTCGCCAGTATACGGACAAGCCCATCACGGGTGTCGGTGGGCTGAATCAGCCTGATTTTGTAGAGCAGCAGCTTGCAAGCGGACGCATCACCTGTGCTGCCATGAGCCGCCAGCTGTTGGCTGACCCGGAATGGCCGAACAAAGTGGCCTCCGGGCAGATCAAGGAGATTCACCGCTGTGTTCGCTGCAACAAAAAATGCCTTGGCGGCTTGCAGCAGCATCAAGGCACCCATTGCATTTATGAGAAAGTATGACCTGTGAAATACGCTATTGTATTCAGCAGCCAGACCGGCAATACTAAACAGCTTGCCGAGGCTGTTTACTCCGTTCTCCCTCAGGCAGATTTGTGTTTCTTCGGTTCCCCGTCACAGGAGGCCCTGCAGGCAGAGCGTCTTTTCATCGGCTTTTGGACGGACAAGGGGCGCTGCAATCAGGAAATCACCGATTTCCTGAAAACGCTCAAGGGCAAAGAGGTGTTCCTGTTTGGCACAGCCGGGTTCGGCGGCAGTCAGGAATATTTTGACAAAATTCTTTCTTCCGTTCAAAAACACCTCGGTGCTTCCAATACTGTCATCGGCACCTACATGTGCCAGGGGAAAATGCCGCAATCGGTGCGGGAGCGCTATGTAAAGATGAAAAACAGCCCTCTACCGATCCCAAACGTTGACAAAATGATTGAAAACTTTGATACTGCTGTTTCCCACCCCGACGAAACGGATTTGCAGAAATTGAAATATGCCGTGGCGCAATGCGTAAAGCACTGATACAAAGTAGGTCCTAAAAACACACTTCCGTCTGGCTGCCTGCGCACCAGCGCTGGCCTACTGCGCCGTTATGACGATCCACTTTTTAAAGCAGCGGCAGACCCAACCCTGCTGAGCCGCCATGACCGCTTTTACCGCAGTCATAGCGAGACCCTTTATTTGCTTATCAATTGCGCACGGGTGCACGCGGGGCTGTTGCACAGCCCCCAAAAAGAAAGACCGAAGTAAAAGCCAAAAAAGGCTTTACAACTTCGGTCTTTTCCTTTAAGTTAATAGTTAGGTCACCTGACCAATGGGTGGACGACCTACCATCTTTTCAGCGTCTATCGTTCTTCGCTGGCCGATCCGCTGTTTTTTGTCCGGCTGTTTGGTCATGTGCTGGGCCATGCAGGCTGGGACCACTTTATAGGCAACATGCTGCTTTTCCTTGTCATCGCACCCCCGCTGGAGGAGCGCTACGGCGGTATTCCGATCACTTTGATCCTTGTCGGTGCGCTCTACCTGAGCCAGCAGGTATATGATATTTTGTTCGTGCAGGACAATGTAGCCAACTTTATGCACATCGTCGGCGGCACCTGCGGCACTGTGTTTGGTTTTGCCGTGCGCAGAAAATAATACGCGGAGGTTTCCTTCATGAAGATCCTTGTCACCGGTTTTGACCCGTTCGGCGGAGAGACCGTCAACCCGGCCTATGAGGCTGTCAAACTGCTGCCCGACACCATTGCCGGGGCACAGATCATTAAACTGCAGGTTCCCACCCGGTTTGCTCTTTCCGGCACCGTTCTGGAAGCCGCCGTAAACGAGCACCGGCCCGATGCGGTCATCTGTGTCGGGCAGGCAGGCGGGCGGTCCGCCATCACGCCGGAAAGAGTTGCCATCAACCTTGCGGACGCAAGCATCCCTGACAATGCAGGCGACCAGCCTGTGGACGAGCCGATCCGGAAGGACGGTGCGCCCGCCTACTTCACCTCTCTGCCCGTAAAAGCCATAGTGCAAAAAATGAGAGCCGCCGGTATTCCGGCAGCCCTCTCCTACACCGCTGGCTCCTTTGTGTGTAACTCCCTGATGTATACGCTGCTCTATCTCATCGACAGGCAGTATCCCGCTATGCGGGGCGGCTTTATCCATGTGCCGTATGCGATGGAGCAGGCCGTCAGCAAGCCGCTGGGAACACCCAGCATGGAGCTGCATCAAATCGCGCGCGGCCTTGCGCTTGCGGTAGAAGCAGTCGTCGAAAACGAGCGTGACCTTACCGTGAACCGGTAATACAGGCCCAATTTCTCGAACTAGTGCTTGCATTTTTTAGGGTTCGTGCTATAACCATAGCATCATCACAGAATAGGAACGGGACAACGGGGTCACGCACAGACAAGGTGCGCAATCCCGTTTTTTCGTCTGCGCACAAAGGCGTGCCGCACTTCATTGGGTGCTGCACGCCTTTTGGCTTTTCTGCTGCTTGTTTTCCGAATGGAGGGATTTGAAAATGCTTACCGCACAAATTGAAAAAATACGCCAAAACTATGTAAACGCCAAACCGCAGATTTCCTGCGAACGCGCCGCACTTTGGACAGAATCCTACAAAAGGAGCGCGGGAAAGCCCGTCTGCATCCGCAGCGCCGACAAAAGCACAGCTTTCCGGGTGGGAGCAGCTGGCCACGCAGGAATAAGGGATAAAGGTCACTTCCTATAAGTAGTCCCTGTCCTCCACTGCGGCGGCCTTACGGCTCCTGCAGCATGATCCGCACGATCTCTTTATCGGTTTCGCGCATACCCTCACGGCCCAGCAGTCCCACATTACGGATGGTATTTTCAACGCCCTTTGTGACGATGCCATCCCCACTGCGGAACTGCTGGCCGTTTTTGTACATGTGATACCCCAGGATGCCCGCCTCCACGCTGGAGGCGATCTTCGCCGCACAGCTGGCCTTGGCACCATCGCAGATAATACCCGAAACGATGGCCAGTGCATTGACAAGGGTGTGGGAGACCGCTTTCAGGTCTGCGCCCTGCAGATAGGCAATGCCGCAACCCGCAGCACAGCCCGCGCTGACGGCCCCGCAGTAGGCGGACAGCCGCCCTATACCGGCCTTCTCGTGGATCGCAATCAGGTTGGAGAGGGCCAGTGCGCGGCAGAGAGTCTCATCGGATGCCCCCAGCTCTCTGGCATACTCGATGACCGGCACCGAGACCGTGATGCCCTGATTGCCGCTGCCCGAGTTGATGACAACTGGCAGCTCACAACCGCTCATACGGGCATCAGAGCCTGCTGCTGCCTTGGCAATAGCGCGGTTGCGCACATCCTCGCCGTAAAATTTCAGCATTGTAGAGCCGATGTTCGCACCGTAATCCCCTCGCAGTCCCTCCTCCGAGATGCGGGTGTTGTACCGGATCTGGGTTTCCAGCAAAGGTCGGATGTCGTTGATCTCGCAGGTATCGGCAAATGCAAAGATATCCGCAATGTTCAGCAGTGCCCGGTCTGTCAGACCGCTCTCGGCAGGGGCGGCGTCACCGCAGAGCTGCTTTGTCTCCTGCGCGGTATGATCCAGCAACACTTCGCTGTTTCTTTGGATCAGGACAATATTCGTGTGGTACTGGCAGATGCGCACCACGGCGGAATCGCTCCCCTGCTGCAACGTCACAATAATGTCGAAGATAAAGCCGTTGTCGATTGCCTTCACCGTGACCGGCACCTGCTTCAGGAAGGCGCGCATCGCAGCCTTCTGGTCCGTTGTTACAGCTGCGATAACCTCCAGTGCCTTGTCCGCCTGCCCGCCGACGATGCCTGCCGCTGCGGCGGCTTCAATGCCCTTCATGCCATCGGTGTTGGGCACGATGACGCTCTTGACATTCTTGAT